>Ga0209270_1000455_pt1 | contig 88002 bp, 77 predicted proteins | sample MTBAKSrepl1MetaG_FD_187456 | JGI IMG/M metagenome (GOLD analysis project Ga0209270, IMG submission 187456) | Enrichment culture microbial communities from Arthur Kill intertidal strait, New Jersey, USA, that are MTBE-degrading - MTBE-AKS1... | ecosystem: Environmental > Aquatic > Marine >...
AGAGGATTCCCGGAAATGCCATGCCTAGCTGTAACCACCTCTATCTACAAGATAATTTTATGAAAATTTCGGAAGATGAGGCGGGATGCGACCTGCCACAAGGCGATAAGTAGGAAACTCACGCTAGAGCCATTACCACTGCCCGCTGAAGCACCTTGTCTTCAAAGGTCGGTATGCCGATAGGACGCGTCTCTTTGCCTCGCGCATCCTTCGGGATATGCTTCCGCCTTACAGCCGGCGCACGGTAGCTTCCAGATTTTGCCCGGCTCATCAGACTCTGGAGGTTTTCGATAAGATTCCCCTCATAGTCCCGAGCTGTCTGTCCATCTACCCCCACGGCCCCGTCCTTGCGGGTCTTGTGATAGGCTGCCATCAACCAGTCCAGGTCCATATGGTGGGACAAGCTCATGGCCATATCCCGAGCTTCTCTCGCCAGTTCCGCTATCCGTCCTTGTTTCGTTGAGACACTATCAAACTTCGACATGTTTGCTGTCTTTCCCTCCGACGGTTCCATAACCCGACATCCCCCTTCCCTCCACTGGGTCCCCTGGGGCAGGTTCCCCACCTTCTTTGGTACTACGAGGATGCTCCGACTTCCTGCCGCCCATCTTGCCTCGCTTCGTTGTCCTTCTGCTCAACAATACCTTCCGACACAAACAGCTTCGCTCCTCTGCGGCGCTCCGTGTTGCACCATAGAGGCCTGGGGCTTGGTCAACCGGCTCCCCGTCCCGGTATTCTTCACGAAAGGAGACGACAGGATCTCCCAGGTTTCTGGAAAACCCTTGTACGCTCGCCCTGCTCTCCGACCCCGGTAGGCCAGTGCATCTCGCCATTGTCGATACACCCGGTGCTGCCATCCGATTAGCTTAACATCGTTGGCCCTACAATCTCGTGATTTCGTGGCTCAATCACACAGCTCGCGCACTCACTGTCTACGCTTGGCGGTTGGGTTACCCTTCTCCGCCCAAGACTCGCTTTTCGGCCTGCTGGCTAAGCTTTGGCCGTGTGGGACTTGCACCCACTGGGTTTCAACCTCAAGTTTCAGAAAGCATCGGACTCCTCCTTTCCCCTTGAGCCAGACTTCTCCTGGCGCAATAAGCCTTCACGGGGCACCGCATCTACTTTGTTGGCGGACACTTGAATTACAGGGATGCCCGCCGCCTTCTATCCGCAGCACCCTGCGAAGGCTTCCAGTCCGGGAAGTTGCAGCATTGGGGCTGTGCCGAACCCCGTGATCAGTTACATGAAGAGGGCATCAAGAAAACTCCACTCCTCAATGAACATGGACCCTGGAACGCCAGCGATCCAGAGGAGGGAAAGCAGCGGCTGCACCAGAAGGATTTTCCGGGGCAGCTATACCACCATCGCGCTAGATGCGCACAGCCCGAGAAAACACCTTGCTGAAACTCCTCAGGCCGAGGAGGTAGTCCTCCGGCAGATGCACATGTATCACCCGCTTACGGCCCTCAGACAGGGCCTGGAAGTCCCCAAGGGCCTGGGCGAACTGGATGTCCCAGAACGTGAGGTCCAGGCCGTCTATGGAGGGGTATTGACGGGGCCGCCTTCGCGTGAACAGCAGAAAGGCCGCGGAGAGTGGACCTCCCTTGTGGAGCTGGCCCGTGGAGTGGAGATACCGGGGCCCGTATCCCAGCGTCGTCGCGCAGCCCTTCTCCTGGCGGGCGAGGTGGCGCATTTCCGCCAGTATTTCCTCCACCTCCGGAACGTACGGCAGGTACGGGAGAAATGCAAAATAGCCCCACGTGGGGAGGACTTGGAAGATGTCGCGAATCGCCCGGGAGAGCCCTTTGAGGGAGGACGCGAGCATTTCCGAGGGCCGGAAGTGGATCTGGCTCTGAGGATCCACCCAGAACTTGGCGGGCATCTGCCCCTCCGCCCTGTATGTCTCGATCACGGCCCTGGTCCTCGCCTTGGCCGCCTCGACGTCGGGTTCATCGAAGGGATTCACTGCCAGGAAGTGGGAGGCCAGGGCGGTCGCGAACTCCCAGAGGAAGAACTGACCCCCCAGGTCATAGGGGTCATCCACCCACAGTTCGTACACGGGGAAATCCGCCTGTCGCAATTCAGACACAAATTGATCGAAGGAGTCCTCCCAGGCCGTCCCCTTGACCCGCAGATACGCGAAAATGCGCTCGCCGCCATAGAAGCCCGGAATCCCGGTGGTCTCACCGAAGATGGGCACAATGCCACGGGTGTCCTTCCCGGTGCTCTCCGCCAGCAGTTGTTCCAGCCAGAGCCCGAAGGGCCGCATGGGCGGATCCGCAAGGAGGGTGAACTTGTCCCGATTCTGAAGCGAAAATTCCCCCAGAAACGTGCCTAGGAGACAGCCGGGATTTTCATCCCAGGGCACATCGGGTCCACACCGGGCGGCCATCTTCTCCGCACTCGTCAGGATCCGTTCCAGATCCAGCCCGAGGAGAGCCGCTGGCACCAGGCCGAAGTAGGAGAGCGCAGAATACCTCCCACCCACGTCGGAGGGATTGAGAAAGACCTTGCAGAAACCCCGGTCGCGCGCCAGACGCTCAAGCGAGGTCTCGGGATCGGTTATGGCGCAGAAGTGCACCCCCGGGTCCGCAACCGCTGCCGAAACGAGGGGCCAGAAATACCGGAACTGGGCGTCAGGTTCCATGGTGGTCCCTGACTTGCTCGCCACGACAAAGAGGGTGGTGGCCCATTGCCCCTCCTCTGCGACCCTTTCCACCTCGTCCGGGTCCGTGGTGTCCAGCACCACGAGACGGGGACACCCCTCCCGGGGGGGGAACACCTGGCTCAGCACCAGGGAACACAGGCTGGAGCCCCCCATACCCAGGATCACGACCCGTTCCATACCCCGGGCTTTCACCTCCCGGGCAAATCCCAGGATCTCATCCAGGGCCGGCCGCATCAGGGGCAGGATGTCCAGCCAGCCCAGGCGACGCCTCACATGGTCCTGCTGATCCGGGGCATCTGCCCACAGGGAGGCATCCTTGACCCAGAGACGCGCCAGGATTTCGTTCTTGTCAACGGGGGAAATCTGCGATGGGCGAAAAAACACGTTCCAGTCTCCTCTCTCTCCTCATGCCGGGGCCTTCTTTCCGGATGCTCAAATCTACGGCATGGCAAAGGACACTGCAAATATTTTTGCTTCTCCTGACGGCGAAAAATGCCGTGAAGATCCCCCTTTGTCCTGTCGCATAAGCCTCGGGGCGGATACCATGCCCTACAGGCAGGAAATTTCCGGACCGCCCCCGTTGTCAGAGGGAGAGTGGCCTTCATGGGCCGGAAGCCCCGGCGTTGGCGCTGGATTTTTCACCGCGGTGATCGTATACTGGTGCCCATGAAGCAGGCCGTTCGTAACCTCATGTTCTTTGCCGCAGGAGGGCTGGGCCTCCTGTGGGCCTTCGCACCGGGGGTCGGGTGCGCAAAGGAGGCGGCCATGAAACTTTTGAGTGGAGCATTTTCCGACGGCGCAAAGATGCCCTTTTCCCACGTAAAACAAGGAGCAGGAGGGGAAAATGTGTCGCCCCCCCTGGCCTGGGAGCACCCGCCGGCCGGGACGCGATCCTTTGCCTTGACGGTTGTCGACCCCCATCCAGTCGCCAGAAACTGGGTGCACTGGATAGTCGTCGACATCCCGGCGGGCGTGAACACCCTTCCGGAAAAGGCGTCAGGGGAAAACATGCCGGAAGGAGCGAGAGAACTCGTCAATTCCTTCGGTGAAACTGGCTACGGAGGTCCACAACCGCCGGCCGGATCAGGGGATCACCCTTACGTCTTCACAATTTACGCCCTTGACACAGCCATGTTGCCGCTCTCCGAGCGCACCACGCTCGTTGGCTTTCTGAAGGCCATAGAGGGACATGTCCTGGGAAAAGGTGAACTGACGGGCTATTTTGGGCGATAAGCATCCAGCACCCGGCCCGCCGTTCGGGCCAATCCAGGGACCGAGAGCGATTCACAATGACCGCGCCTAACAACGAAAAAATCCACAAGAAGACGACCGAAAAACCCGATCAGTTCAACACCTACCCTCAAACCGGACGCCGCATCGTATGTCCGACATGTGGAAACGACTGGTATTTTTATGAAATTGCCGAAGATGTCGTTCTCACTACCAGGTATTGTCAAAACGCCGACGGCAGCTTCACTCCACAGAGCGACGACTCGCGAATCCTGGGGGAAATCAAGCTTTACTGCGGGGAATGTCAGGCAGACATGAGTCAGTTTCACGACAGATTCGTGGAGATGCTCTTTTGACGCCTGGCCGCCCCCTCATTCTTACAGACAACCGTTCCTTCAGGAAACATCTGCCCGCTCTCGGCCCCGAGGACGTGGTGGTGGGACTGCTGAACATCAAGCCCACCGAGGAGGTGTTGTTTCTGGACCTCGTGGAACGGGGAATACGACTCTTTCCGCCTGCGCTGGCCCAGCAGCTGAGTCGTTCGAAGTGCCTCCAGGCCATGGTTTACAGGGAGTGGATGGTTCCCCATACCTTTTTGGCAAGGGACCGTCACGACATGATCCAGCATGTCAATGTATACGGACAGGCAGGGATCAAGGCGGTGGTCACAAAACAGAACCGCTTCAACTGCGGTCTCGGCGTCCATGTGTGGAGTTCCATAGAAGAGGTCCATAACCAGACGTGTTTCGGAAGCCTTATCTATCCCTTCGTGGTCCAGCCTTTTGTAGCCTCGGCCACAGACATCCGCGTTGTCATCCTGGGGGAGTATTGCGAGGCGTACTGGCGGCGGAACCCGTCCTGTTTCCGGAACAATCTCTTCTTCGGCGGACGCTGCGGCAGATATGCCCTTTCGTCAGAACAAAGGACCTTGTGCGAAGAGGTGATGCGCAGAGGCAAGTTCCCATACGCCCACGTAGACCTGCTCGTCACTCCGGAAGGTGCCACCTATCTGGCTGAAATAAACCTGCGGGGGGGAATTAAGGGCGCCGCAATCTCCGCCGAGGAATACCAGGCCCGCATCAAGGCCATGGACGAAGCCTTTGTGCGATCCGTTTCGGAGGTCAAGGGCGGCCCTCTGGCGTCCGATCAGGGGAAGCCGTCGACAGTGCCGACGGAATAGAGGAGGGTCTCGCCGCCTCCGTCCTTTTTGGACACGGATCTCGCGACCCCGCAGTAAAGACGGCCGTCGATCCGACACAGGCCGCATATTCGGGCCCCGAGCAGATGCGTCACCGGGCGGATCGCGTAGGCTCCATCGACCCATTCCAGCATGACGAGCCTTTCCCCGGCCTCGGCCCTGAGCCCGGCCCTGCCTTCGGCAAACAGAAAATGCGACGGACCCTTTGACTTCGCTGCCGGAACGACTTTTCCGACGAGAAGATCTCCTCCTTCAGCCCGGGGGGCCACGGGTGCCGGACTCACCCAGACCAACTGCCCATTTTCATAGATGCGGAGGCCTCCGGCCCTGTCCCTGGTGATGAGTTCGGGCATCGCATTGCCATTCAGGTCCGCCCAGGAGACTCCAAGGACATCGAAATTCGGAGGGGCCTCCAGCCGATCGCCGTACTCGATCCCTCCGTCCGCCGAAAGGCTGAGGAGGTACACATCGGCCCCGAACATGGTCTGCGGATCAAAAGCCTGGCCGATAAGGGATTCCGCAACACCGTCCCCGCTGCGGTCCACAAAGGCAAGCCAGAGATTGACGTCCTCGCGGGAAACCGCGAGACTCTGGGCCTTGTACCGGAACAGCGAGGAACGGAGACCTACACCATCGAGCAGCACGTTGGCTGCGATCCAGCCTTCGGGCCGCCCGATCGAAAAATTCGTGAACCGCCCAGGCCCGGAAAGCCTGTAGGCAACTACAGGCCCGGGCCGCCTGAACGGACTTACGAAGAGACTGGTGGGAAGAAGAGAGATAACCTCGGCCTCACCGTCCTCGTCAAGATCCGCCACGTCGAGCTGCAGCAGAGACTCGGGAAGCCTGCCGACCAATTTGCTTTCATCGAGTTCAACGGGACGGACCCAATGGGTTGATACAGCCTCCCCGACTGGCGCCGGGGCCTCCTTTTCCCCCTGACCGGCGGCACCCGAAAGCACATAATTGCGCAGAGTTCGCCCTCCGGGCCCGGAGACCAGAAGCCGGCCTGAGCCGGTGGAAAAGAGCAGGACAACCCCCATGGTCTCCATTGCCTCTGCCGTAGGCACATCGGCAAAGACATCCGATGTCTCCACCCAATCGAGGCCTGGCAGAATGTTTACCATGATGTCTCTCGCCCTGCGGGTAGCGACAGGATCTCCGGGGACGAGAATGGCAGCCTTCAGATCCTTGAAGCGGCTCGCACTCTGTCCAGGGCTGAAGGGCCCATTCCCCGAGACGACTTCACACAGGGCCGTGTGCCGCGCGGCCTGTCTGACTTGAAGGACCGCCAGGGGCTGTTTGAGATGGCCGACGACCTCGCCGCTCCCAGGCCTGAGGACCGGCGGACCCTTTCCGTACACGGTGAAGAGATCGCCCGTGGCGATCCCCTCCTCCTGACCCCTGTCGAGCACCAAGGCATGGGACTGGACCCTGGTGACCACTGCCGCCGAAGGGGCGAAGTCCCTGAGCAGAACCTCTCGAAAGGCCGCCGGACTCGCCGCGCCGAGGGCCGGGAGACAACCACCCATGAGGCACATGGCCGCCACGACTGCTGGCGCCGCCACGAGCCGGATCTCCGAAACGATCCTTGACACCGTAGAGTCCTCCGGGTTCATCCAGCTCCTGCAGAAGACAAAAAAGCCCTTACCTCCCGGCAAGGGCTTTCTCCTCTCGTCAACTTCGCTGTAACGAAAAACTTACTCTCTCAGACGCATCCGGTCGGCTTGGGAAGCCCGGCCATCTTACACGCTCCCTTCCCAGGCCCAGAGGGGAACAATTCGTAAATTTTCTTCAACGGATACCCGGTGGTCTTGGAAAGAATCCGGACCATGGGGGCGATCCCGTTCTTCTTGAAGTAGTCTTGGAGCACATTGATGATCTTCCAGTGGTCATCGTTCAACTCGGTGATACCCTCGGTCGTCTTGACGTAATCAACCCACTCGTTGTTCCACTCCTCCATACCTTTCGCAAGAAAACCGTCCTCGTCTACTTCGAAAACCTTGCCATTGTGCTCTATCGTTCCCATATAATCCTCCTTTGAGATTATTCACATGGCCATCCGCCTGCCCACACTAGATTAAACGTTCATACTATAAGGAAAAATCTTTGTCAAGCAAGGCGAGAGCCGTTCAGACAAAAAATCTATTTTTCATATTCGCTCAAAATTCCAATTAGTTACAACCGAAAAAATCGACGCTGGGGAGGGCTGACATTGAATAGCTATTCAGTAACGCATCCGAGGGCGAGTTCCTGCATCTGCCGCCGTGCCCATTCCAGTTCCGGGTCCAGCTCCATCGCCATCTCGTACCAACGTGACGCCTCGTGCGTCATGCCCAGGCATCGTAAGTTGCTGGCGATGTTGGCATAATCGACGGCAGAGCCGGGATCTATGGCGATGGCGTGTTCAAAGGCCGCGATGGCCCTGGCATGTTCGCCTGTCCTGTACAGACAGTACCCCAGGAGATTATGGGTCTCCTTCAAACCCGCATTCAGGGTCAGGGAACGCTCCAACTGCCCGATTGCCTCCGGAAAATCCCCCAATTCCTTGTAGCACAGACCACGATGACAGTAAATGCTCGCCACTTCTCCGGGGTCCGGCCCCCGCTCCAGGGCCCTGCCATACCATTCCAGGGCCTCGGCGTGCCGCCCGGCCTTCTCCAAAGCGTGTCCGGTGTAGAACGCGACATCGTACCTGCCGGGAAAGGTGTTCTCGGCGGCCCTGAGGACCGAAAGCGCCTCCCCAGGCGAGTCCAGGGCTGCAGCCAGCCTGGAGCAGTGAAAAACGGCATCGAGACCCCGGGTCCGCTCCCTGAAGTGATTCCCGGGAATCACCACGTAGACGGCAGGAATCCCCAGCTCCGGATGAGTGATGTCGAGCAGATAGGCGTCGAGACCCCGGCCCGCCAAGGCCAGGGCAAGACTCTCGAGTTCGGCCCTGAAGTTTTCAGACCCGTGACGGGGCAGGTCGCGGATGGAAACAGTACTCGGCGATGCGAGCACCCCTGACGCCTCTTCCAGCGAGGCAAATTTCGGTAGGCCGCTCTCCACATAACGCCCTTCGGTATCGAAATCGCCGGCAAGCTGAGCCACTTCCGTCAGGGCACGGACAACAGCCCTCTCCGGGTCAGGGGCGGTACCCGCCGTGTACACGATCTCGCTCCTTTCCGGAAAAGTCGAGGGATCCCATGCAATCGCACCGACGGTGGGTATGTCCATGCAGCAGGAGAAATCCTTGAGCACCACCTCGATCCCTAGCCGGCGGAAACGGCTCAACAGATCCTTGGCCACGGGATCATTGAGAGAATCGGGGCTGATCGACGGGGCGGTCAGATGCTCGTAGCTGACCAGGGAACACACGTGCCGCTCCACGACCTCGCACATGGCCTGAACCCCGGCCTCTTCCAGGGAATTCCCCGCCGCCGAACCGTTGTATTCGTTGACCGGCCAAAACCAGGACCAGGGCAGCCAGGCCTCGTGTCCGTCCCAAAGGCGGTAGGCCCTGGCCCACTTGAGAGGGAGCATCTTCACCAGCCGGACGGTCCTATCGAGATCCCCGCCGGTCGGTGGAGGGACGTGGATCCCCCGAAACATGTGATCCAAAGGAAAGTCGGCCTCGTTCGACGATTGCAGTCTGCTGGCCCTGTGGGGCCGCTCCTTTACAAATACGAAGAGGCTGAAGCGCTCCACAAGCTCCATGACTGCACTGGCCTCGGCCTGAGCAGGGGTTGCACCCTTGCCCATCTGCTTCGCCGTGCCTGTCAACCGGCTGGCGGCGGCGCAATACCGGCTCACGAAGACCGGAATCCCGAGGCGTCCCTTATCGATACGTTCAGTGCCGTGGAGCAACCGGATCCCGGAGTCCCTCAATCGTCCGTGTACCCAGGCAAGGGTCTCCCGCGGGCTTACGACCTTGTCAAACTCCCTTCCGGAAACCTTGAAACTGTCCTTGAGCCAGGTCATGTCACGTATCCTCGCCCGCCTTCATCTGTTCCCTGCAACCTGCCGTTTGCCGTTGCTGCCAAAGGGCAGAGAGTGCGCATCGGCCGGCATCGCCATGTCGCTCCGCCCCGGATCGTTTCTCTCCCCCGGCTGAACCTTAACCAACCGGGTCGTAATGAGAGAATACCATGGTGAAGGTACCCCGTCCCTGGGTGATGGAACGAAGCGAAGTCGAATAGCCGAACATCCTGGCAAGGGGCGCGACGGCCCTGACCATCTGAATGGGACCCCGGGGCTCGATATGTTCCACCCGCCCGCGCCTGCTGTTGAGATCCCCGATCACCTCGCCCAGGTACGCCTCGGGCACAAGCAGCTCGACACGCATCATGGGCTCCAGCAGGACCGGATCCGCCTTTTCGAGAGCGCTGCGGAGCCCCTTCGATGCCGCTGCCCTGAAGGCGATTTCGCTGGAAAGCCCCTCTTCGAAAACCGCGTCCTCAAGGACAACTTCCACATCGATCATGGGAAAACCCCGCAGCACGCCGCCCTCCAGCCCCTGCTGCAGAACCTCCAGGGTCAGATCCGCGAACCCCGGAGGAAGACGGTCCTGTGCGAGAGAACTGAGGACCCGATTCCCCTCGCCCCTGCCTCGCGGCCGCACCACAAGGCAGACCGTGGCGGCCTGCCGCACTCCGCCGATCTCCCGGTCGAACCGCTCTTCCCGCGCCGCCTGTGCGAGGATGGTCTCCCTGTAGACAACCTGAGGTTTTCCAATCGTGACCGGCGCGTTGAATTCCCGCAGAAGTCTGTGGACAAGGACATCCAGGTGGAGTTCACCCATGCCCGAAAGAATGGTCTGTCCAGTTTCCTCGTCAAACCGCACCCTGAACGTGGGGTCCTCCTCGGTGAGTTTCCGGAGGGCCAGATCCACCTTTTCCTGGTCCCCAGACGTCTTCGGCTCCACGGCCAGCGATATCACAGGCTGATATGTCTCGATGGATTCGAGAAGGACGGGATGCACCGGGTCGCAAAGCGTGTCTCCCGTAGCAGTCTCCTTGAGGCCCATTACCCCCACGATGCCGCCGGCCATGGCCTCATTCATCCGTTCCCGCTTATTGGCGTGGATCTGGAGGATCCGGGCAGCCCTCTCCTTCACCCCTTTTCGAGGATTCAAGACCTCGGCCCCCGCAGCGAGAACGCCCGAATAGACCCGTACGAACGTCATCTTCCGCCCCTGGTCCATTTGGATCTTGAAGGCAAGGGCCGCAAGCGGGCTCTTATCCCGGCTCGGGCGCTCCTCAATCTCCCCGCTGACAGGATTCCTCCCCGTGATCGGTGGAACATCGACCGGACTCGGGAGATAGTTCACAATGCCGTCCAGCAGAGGCTGCACCCCCTTGTTCCGGAGGGCGGATCCGCAGAATATCGGCACGGCCTTGAGCTGGATGCAGGCACGGCGGATGGCCTCATTGAGTTCCCGGACGCCGATGGCTTCACCGGAGAGATATTTCTCCATGATGGAATCGTCCACCTCGGAGAGGGCCTCGAAAAGGGACTCGCGTCCAGCCCTAACCTGCTCCAGACACTCCTGCGGGACAGACCTCTCCTCCAAGGCCATTCCGAGACTGGCGTCGTTCCAGACAATAAGTCTCTCTTTCAGCAGATCGAAAATCCCCTGAAACGAATCTTCCGCACCCCATGGGAGGGTGAGTATCAAAGGGTGCACCCCAAGCCGCCGCTTCATCTGCTGGACCGTGCCTTGGAAATCCGCGCCGAGCCTGTCCATCTTGTTGACGAAGGCGAGTTTCGGCACCCGGTACTTGTCCGCCTGATGCCATACCGTCTCGGACTGGGGCTCCACACCTCCCACAGCGCAGAACACTCCCACAGCCCCGTCAAGCACCCGGAGGGAACGTTCGACCTCGATTGTGAAATCCACATGCCCCGGGGTATCGATGATATGAATCTCGCGCCCCTGCCAGTAACACGTCGTCACGGCCGACGTGATGGTGATGCCCCGTTCTTGTTCCTCCGGCATCCAATCCATGGTAGCCTGGCCGTCATGGACTTCGCCGATCTTGTGGGTCTTGCCCGAGTAAAACAACACGCGCTCCGTGAGGGTGGTCTTCCCGGCATCTATGTGGGCGATTATGCCTATATTACGGATATTTTTGATCCGGTTCTCACCAGCCATCACACCGTCCACCTCGACTTTCTCCAGGGCCGTGCCCGCGGCCACAGATGGAGCCGTGAGACCCTCGTTGACAAAACGTGAACGATTTATTTAACAAAAAGCCGGCGGGCCCACAATACGCCATCCGGTCCCGGAGGCCGGGAGATGCCCGATGGTGAAGGAGGAAAATACATGGCTCGGGGGATAAGGCCGGTGCTTGATACAAAAGAGATGGACCGGGCCCTCACCAGGATGGCCCACGAAATCGTTGAACAGAACAAGGGGGTAAAAAATCTGGCACTTATAGGCATCCGGACCGGGGGCGTGCCCCTGGCGGAACGTATCCAGCAACGGATAGCGGCCATCGAAGGCACCATGCTCCCCGCCGGGATCCTGGACATCACCCTCTACAGGGATGACTGGAGTAAACGCAGCCAGCACCCCATCGTACGGAAGACCGAAATCCCCTTTTCAGTGGACGATCAGAACATCATTCTGGTGGACGACGTCCTTTACACAGGACGCACGGTCCGGGCGGCCCTCGATGCCATCACCGATCTGGGGCGCCCCAAAAAAATACAGCTGGCCGTCCTGGTCGACCGGGGGATGCGGGAGCTGCCGATACAACCCGACTATGTCGGGCTGGCCCTGCAGACTTCGGCCGGGGAGCACGTCAATGTCTATCTCAACGAACTCGACGGCAGAGATGTCGTGGTGGTGGAGCAAAAACAGGCTTGAGATTCGGGACCAGGTCCCGCGTCCCTACCTGAGGTAAACCTTCGGACCGGCATTACGCCTAGGCGCGGGACCCGGAGCGATCCATCGCTCCGAGCGTACCTGTGCGGGTCCGTGTTAATGCAGGGAGATCGGGAGTCCGGCCGTGTTACGGAACCGACGACGCGGGCAGGCCCAGTCGGGCGACGACGAATGAATGCATTGAAAAACGCGGCGGGTGAGGCGACTCCCCTCGGAATAACCATGGGCTGTCCCGCGGGCGTAGGGCCCGAAATCATCGTAACGGCCTGCGCCCGGCGCCAGGAATTGACGAGAGGAGGTGGAGTGGTGATCCTCGGGGACCTGAGGATTCTCCAGCGGGCCTGCACGGTCTTGGGGGTCGAGGCGCCCGTGATCCCATGGGAGCCCGGACTGCCCGCGGTAGGCCGGGGCATCCACGTCTGGCCCCTCACCGATCTCGATCCCGACAGCGTCCCCTGGGGGAAGCCGAGTGCGCTCACCGGCGAGTCCTCCTTCCAATACATCGTCAAAGGGGTGGCGGCCTGTCTCTCCTCTCACCTCGCGGGTATTGTCACCGCTCCGATCAGCAAGCTCGGTCTGAGCCTTGCCGGAAGACCTTATCCCGGACACACGGAAATACTCGCCAGCAAGACGGAGACCGTGCGATACGCCATGATGCTGGCAGGGGACAGGCTCCGGGTGGTCCTGGTCACCATCCACTGCCCAGTCCGGGAAATCGCGTCGCGGCTCACGATCCAGGCGATCCTCGAGACTATAGAACTCACCCATCGGGGTCTGACGGAGGATCTGGGGCTCATCGCCCCCCGCATCGCCGTGGCCGGCCTGAACCCCCACTGCGGTGAATCGGGCCTCTTCGGCGACGAAGAGGCCTCCACCATCGCCCCGGCAGTGAAGAAGGCCATGCGGCAGGGGATGGAAGTGAGCGGGCCCCATCCGCCAGATACGGTCTTCCTCCATGCCCTGGCCGGTCTCTTCGACGCCGTGGTCTGCATGTATCACGACCAGGGACTTGTCCCCTTCAAGCTGGTTCACTTCAGAAACGGCGTCAACGTAACCCTGGGGCTCCCCATAGTCCGCACCTCGGTGGATCATGGCACTGCGTACGACCTGGCAGGGACCGGCACTGCGGACTGTGCCAGTCTTGTGGCTGCGGTGGCCCTCGCGGAAAGAATTGCGGCGAATCGCCGGTGCATTCCGGGATCGGCCGGAGGGTGAAAGGCGGAACATTGGAAAGACAGGAGAGGAGCTCAGGGGCGTCTTCCCCCTGGACATCGCCGGTTGTCCAGGTCCGAAACCTTTCCAAGGACTTCGGGGAAAGACGCGCCGTCCGGGGGATCGACATGACCATACACCCCGCTGAGTGCCTGGGACTCCTCGGCCCCAACGGGGCGGGGAAAACCACAACGATCTCCATGCTCCTGGGCCTTGTGCGCCCCACTTCTGGCGACATCCTGATTCTCGGCGAACCATCGCCCGAAAGGCTGCGGCAGATCAAGAGGAGGACCGGAGTGTCGTCGCAGACGGACAACCTGGATCCCGACCTGACGGTCCTGGAAAACCTCATGACCTACGCGTCGTATTTTCGCCTGAAGCGGATCGAAGCCCGGGAACGGGCCGAAGAACTCCTGGAGTTTTTCGCCCTCAAAAACCGCAGGCACGACCCTGTACCCGAACTCTCCGGAGGACAGCGCAGGCGCCTGCTCATCGCACGGGCCCTGATCAATACCCCCGACCTCCTCATTCTGGACGAACCCACCGTGGGTCTGGACCCCCAGGCAAGGCACCTCATTTGGGAACGGCTCGACGCCCTCAGGGTTCAGGGCACCACCATGCTGCTCACCAGCCACTACATGGAGGAGGTATCGAGGCTGGCCAGCAGGGTCATGATCATGGACGAGGGAAAGATCGTGGCCCAGGGTGAACCCGGCACCATGGTCGCCGACCTGATCGGCACCGATGTCTTTGAAGTCGTGGACACCACGGAGGCGCTCGACTCCCTTCAAAAGACCCTCCGTTCCTGCCCGGTCACCATGGAGCGCAAGGGTGAGCGGATCTTCGTCTACACCAAGGGCTCGTGTCCGGAGATCGAAGCCCTGGCCATGGGTCACAGACAGGTCACACGGCACCCGGCCAACCTGGAGGACCTTTTTCTCAAACTCACCGGCCGGGCTCTGAGGGAAAACTGATGGGGCCCCTCTTTCTCAAGGTGTGGATGAGAAACGCCAGGGTGTGGCGGAAACACATGCGGGCGAGTCTCATCGGAAACCTCGGACAGCCCTTTCTCTTCCTGCTGGCCATGGGGTACGGCCTCAGCGGCAGGATCACGGAGATCGAAGGCCTCACGTATCTCCAGTTCATCGCTCCGGGTCTTGTGTGCTCGGCGGTCATGTACAGCGCGGCCTTCGAGGCGACATACGGTTCATATACCCGCCTGGCCACCCAGCGTACCTACCAGGCCATCCTCATGACCCCAGTCAGCGTGGAGGAACTGGCAGTCGGCGAGGTGGTCTGGGGTGCCACAAAAGGCCTCATCTCAGGGCTCATCATGCTGGCCTCCCTTCCCCTCTTCGGCGTGACCCCAACGGTCTGGATGTCCCTGCTTATCCCGGTACTCTTCCTCGTGGGCATTTTCTTCGCCGCCCTGGGGCTGATCATGACGGCCCTGGCGGCGAACTACGAATTTTTTAACTATTTCACGTCGCTCGTCATCACTCCCCTCTTCCTGTTTTCCGGGATATTCTTCCCCCTGGAGGCTATGCACCCCTTGGCGCAAAAATTCATGTTGGCCTTTCCCCTCACCCACGCCGTGCTCCTGTCCCGCATGCTCTGCTATGGCCGCATCGAACCGGGCTGGGCGCCGAACCTCGCCCTGTCCCTCGCCCTCGCCGCTGGTTCCCTGGGGATCGCCACCCTCCTGCTCCGGCGCAGGTTGATACAGTGACGGTGACTGTTCTGCTCAAGGGGCCCCAGGCCACCGCCGCCCTTGGAAGATGCCTCTCCCAGGGCCTTCGTCCTGGAGATCTTGTCCTCTTGTCCGGAGACCTCGGGACAGGAAAGACCTGTCTGGTCCGGGCTGTGGCGGCCGGTCTGGCGGTACCGGAACGGGAGGTGACGAGCCCTTCTTTTGCCATCGTCCACGAGCACCTTCACGGACGCCTCCCTCTGGTGCACTGCGACCTCTACCGGCTGAGCGGGAAAATTGACCTCGAGGAGACGGGGCTTACCGAATATCTCGACGGGAAGGCTGTGGTCATGGTTGAATGGGGCGAGTTCCTCGACGACCCAGCGGTCCTCGATGCCCTGCATATTCGGCTCCGCTGGCTGAACGAGGCAAGCAGAAAGGCGGAAATCGACGGAAGTCCGGGAACCTGGGACGACCGAATAGAGCACCTGTCCGAGTGTCTCCGGAACTTTCCCGAACAGGTGGACCTGGAGTGAAAATTCGGATGAAGGCCCTGGTATTGAGCGGCGGCAAAGGGACCCGGCTTCGGCCCCTCACCCACACCATGGCGAAGCAGCTTGTCCCGGTGGCCAACCGTCCTATCCTCGGCTACGTTATGGGGCACCTCAAAGAGGCCGGCCTGGAGGATGTGGGGGTGATCGTAGCCCCCGACACCCAGAACGAGGTGCGGGCATATCTGAAAAACGGCGGCGACTGGGGTTTTCGCCTGACCTACATAGTACAGGAAGAACCGTTGGGGTTGGCCCACGCGGTCAAGATCGCCAGGCCCTTTCTGGGTGAAGACCCCTTCGTGATGTATCTCGGGGACAACCTCATGGGAACCGGCATCCGAGGCGCGGTGGAGAGGTTTCGATCCGGAGGGACCGACGCCCTGATCTTTCTCAAATCCGTGGCGGACCCCACAGCCTTCGGTGTGGCGGTGCTGGACAAGTCGGGGGAGGTCATGCGGCTCATCGAAAAACCGGTGCAGCCACCTTCCGATCTGGCACTGGTCGGGGTCTACCTTTTCTCACCCCGGATTCACGCGGCGATCTCCACTATAGCCCCCTCCTGGCGGGGCGAACTCGAAATCACCGACGCCATTCAAGCCCTGATCCAGATGGGCGCCACGGTGAAGGGAGAGATCCTGGAGTGCTGGTGGCTCGACACCGGGAAAAAAGACGACTTTCTCGCGGCCAACACCACAGTGCTCGACGATTATACCCGCAGGGAAATCCTTGGGGAAGTGGATCAGGAAAGCCGGATAGAAGGCCGCGTGTCCGTGGCGGAAGGGGCCAGGGTGATCAGAAGCACCGTCCGGGGTCCCACGGTCATCGGACCCCACAGCGTCATCGTGGACTCCTTCGTGGGGCCTTTCAGCAGCGTCGGCGCCAAAAGCCGGATCAGCCGTTCCGTGGTGGAACACGTGGTCATCCTCGAAGGGGCCTCGGTGGAGGGGATAGAACGGCTTGAGGACAGCCTCGTGGGCAGGGCTGCCCAGGTTTCCAGGGGCAAAAGAAATCACCAGACCCTGCGTCTGATGATCGGAGATCACTCCCAGGTGGAGGTCTAGAAACCAGTGACAACGAAGCATACCGGTCCACCATTCAAGGACGGCGCCATCGACGGCGTCCTCGTGCGGGATCTCGTTCGACATATGGACGAACGGGGATGGCTCTGCGAACTCTTCCGGCACGATGAGCTGCCGCCCGGCCTGCACCCTCATATGACTTATGCCTCGCTGACCCTGCCGGGTGTGACCAGGGGCCCCCACGCCCACCGGGAACAGACCGACACGTTCTGTTTCATCGGTCCGGGGCACTTCAAGATCGTTCTATGGGACGACCGCAGAAACTCCCCCACGTACCAGGTCAAACAAACCGTGTACGGCGGCCAGGACCGCCCTCGGCTTGTCCTCGTCCCACCCGGGGTCGTCCATGGCTACCGGTGCCTCGGGCCGGAGGCCGGCCTGGTCTTCAACGCCCCGAACCGGCTCTATGCCGGCCCGGGGAAAAAAGGCCCTGTGGATGAAATCAGATACGAGGATGCGGGAGACACACCGTTCCGGCTGTGAGGACCGGCCTCTTCGCCAATGTACCCGGGCAGGGCGCGTCAGGGTGGAGGCCCGGGCAGGGTCTGGAGCCAGGCGTAGAGGTCCGCCATGTCCTGGTCGCTGAGGCGGTCCGATCCAAAGGCGGGCATGCCCGCCGATCCCGGGTTTCTCAACTTTTTGGAAAACTGGTGGTGGCACATCCCCCCGCCGGCCAGGGCCGGCGCCCTCCCTCCGGCACCGTTTTCTCCGTGGCAGCCTCCACAGTGCATAAGAACGAAAATTCGGCCTCCTCTTTCAGAATCTCCGGCCGGGGCGCCGCCACACCCCACGACGAGCAGGGAGGCGAGAAAAGCCGCGGGCAGCCGGCAGAACCAACATATGCATGACATTATGGTACTCCTTGACAGGTTGTGTCCTCACGTTCTGCCCGGGTCCGCCGCAGGGGAATGTATCCGGGACGCGGCTTCGGACCCGGGAGAGGAAAGCTCTGCTCAGCGTGCTTCGAGACATCGTCCCACTGCCCTGCGCACCTCCTCTGCGATCTCAGCAGGGTCCCGGCCTCCGGGGTGAATCGGGGGCAAAAAGCTGATACTGATCTTTCCGGGTTTCGGAAAAAACGCTCCTATAGGATATGCCTCGTACGCGCCGCGGATCCCCACGGGCACCACAGGAACATCGAGTTCTCTGCTCAGAATCGCGAAGGCCTTCTTGAAGGGCAGGAGCCGGCCGTCCCGGGTCCTGGCCCCCTCTGGAAAAATGACCACCGTCTTTCCGTCCCTGAGCAATGCAGCTCCCTTTTTCAGTGCCTCCTTGAGGTTCCGGTTGACATCCAATGGCAAGACGTGGGCCTGCCTGGCCACGGCCCTCCTGAATCGCGACCTGAAGTAGTGCTCGGTGGCGAAAAAATAGGTGTTCCGAAGAAGTGAATTTGGCAAGGAGGCAAGGATGAGAAATCCATCGAGATAGCTCTGGTGGTTAGGGGCGATGATGAGCGGACCGTCGGGCGTGTGATCGAGACCCTGGACTTCGAGCCTGAAAAAGGGCTTCAAAAAGGGCCGTGCAGCCAGCTTCAGGAAATACACGAGAAAGAGAGAAGAGGAAACATCGACTTGCACCCGCTCCCGCAGGACCCGGTCCCAACCGGTGTCCGCCGCCTGTATACCGCTCCGTTCCCTGTTGACATACTCGTGGAGCGACCGGAGAAGGAGTAGGCCCGAGAGGTCTTCTTCGCTGATCCGCACGCCGAAAGACTGTTCCACGAAACTCAGGAACTCCACCTTGTCGAGGGAATCAAGCCCGAGGTCGACCTCGATGTGGGCATCGGCGGCGACCGGCCGGCCCGTCACGCGCATGAGATACTCTTTCAGCATAGCGTACACCTCGCCGCCGGGCTCCGGCCCTCCCTCGACTCCGGCTCCGGCGTCCTCCAAAAATCCGTCCAGCAGAAAACGTTTGATCTTCCCAAGCCGCGTCTTCGGAAACTCTGAGTGTACGATCCTGAACCCGGAAATCCTCTTGAAGGCCGGGACGGTCATGTTATATCGATCTACCACGTCCCACTTGAATTTTTCCTCGATATTGGTGACCTTGGCCCGTCGGAGCGCGTCAAAATCCGGATATATCAGGGCGAGGAGACGGCCCCCCTTTTCCACGACTGCGGCCTCCTTCACAAATTCAGAGCCACACTGCAGCCCGGCCTCGACCTCCTCCGGGTTGATGTTCTTACCGCTCGAAAGCACGATCATGTCCTTGTTCCGTCCGGTGATGAACAGATAGCCGTCCTCGTCAATGCGGCCCCTGTCCCCGGTATGAAACCAGCCCTCCCGGATGACCTCTGCGGTTTTTCCGTCCTGGTTGAGATATCCCCTCATCACATTGGGTCCCTGGACCAAGATCTCTCCGTCCTCGATCCGCACCTTCACCCCCTCGATCGGTCTCCCCGCGGATCCGATGCGTATCCTGTCCGGCGGATTGAAAGAAACGATGGGAGATGTCTCGGTGAGACCATACCCCTCCACCACGGCAAGCCCGAGTGCGCGGAGATCCAGGGCGACCTGTTCGTCGAGCTTTGCCCCTCCGCTCACGAAGTAGGCGATACTCCCTCCCAAGGCAAGATGAACGCCCCTGAAGACGGTCCTTCCGAAACGCAGGCTGCCGGCCCGTTTCGAAAGCCGAAAGAGGAACCGCGCCGGCGCCGCCGCCTTGACCCGCCCCACGATGTCCCGGTGCAGCAGCTGAAACACCCGGGGCACGCCGGCAATGATCGTGATGCGGTGTTTTCTGAGCAGCCGAAGAATCTCCTCGCCCGATATTTTCTCCGCAATGACGACGGTGGCCCCCAGGGCGATGGGCAGCAGGACTGTGACCATCAGGGGATAGGAGTGATGGAATGGCAACATGGCCAGGATACGGTCGTTCCTGGAGGCTATCCCCGCCTTCACGATTCCGTGAATGTTTGACTCCAGATTCGATCTCGTGAGCATCACGCCCTTGGGATTCCCCGTGGTGCCCGAAGTGTACAGCAGCAGCATCACGCCCGCGCCGCCATTCGGTGCCGGAGGATGGGCAGACGCAAGGCCGCCTTCCGGGGAGAAATCCTCAAAGACGAGTACGTCAGGCCGGCTGCCGCTGAGTGAGAGCGCTTCGGAGAGCACCTCGCCGCGGGCCTGGGAGGTAAACACCGCCTGCGGCCGGGCGTCCTCGATGATGAAGGCGAGTTCCTTGGCGCTGGAGAGAAAATCCACCGGGACGGCAGTCCCTCCCATCCTCCAAACGGCGAAGAGGGCATAGAGCCACTGAGGCCGGTTTTCCGCGAAAAGCAACACCCTGTCCCCGGGACGTATCTTCAGGAGGGCCGCGTGCCGCTCCACCGCCTTGATGAACGCGCCGTAGTCGACGAAAGAATCTCGGTACACAAGGGCTGTCTTCCTGAAATCCCGAATCTCCATGCTCACTCCATGACCCCGCAGCGGTGTCCTCCAATGCAGGCCCTCTTGCCGCCATATTGCTTCCCCTCTGACCATCCCACATTTTTCCCCGGAAAGCCACAGGAGGGAACCGATCTTTTCCTCCGCCCCCAGGCCAGACCCCTTGTCCGACGGCGGGGGAAACCGCCGGGGCGGAGACATACGCGGCAGGCAACGGCCCGTTGAACACAGACGAGACGAGCCGGCCAACATCTTCCCGGGCGGCGCTCGGTTTCCTCCCCAGAGGGGGCGGGCAAAAAGCCCGCTTGTGCTAAAGTAAAGGCAGCAGTGCCCTGCTTTTTTCATCTGCGGGCACTGTTGTTCGGGGGTTCTCCACGCAGGCGGCCTCCTCGTTCACCGGTGTAGAGCCGATGACATGATTCCGTGCAAAGAAAATCCTTGCGCTCTCCCCTAGGTGTGGTAGACGTGTATCAATTTCAACAATACACCGGAAGAGACCTGGGAATGTTCGGCAAACGCCACGGAATGCGGGTGGCCAGCACCCTTCGGACACAATTGTGTGTTCGGGACCGGGAGACCGGGTCTCTTCTTGCAGATCCGATTCCCGCCCATCTCCGGGATTTCACCCGGAGGGGAGCCGGGCTCGAAGTCGACAGTGTGCGCACCGGGGCCTACCACCTCTTTTACAGCCCTCAGGAAGACCCCGACGTCATACTCCATCTGGAATCAACCGTCTTTCAAAGAGAGGAAGAGGAAGAGACGTTCTCCATACCTCTGCGGACCGTATGGATGGACAGAAACAACGGCCAGGACCAAATGCGCTTCCGCCTCGGGGTGGAATTCCTCCTGGAACGGTCTGATTCCCGCATTCGCACCCTGGAACACCTTGCGCGGGGAGATTAGACGTCCCTCATCCACCCGCCCTCGCGAAGACATCTTCCGCCCCTGTGCCCCGGACAACGAGGGCGCCGGAAATCGCCACCTGACAGCGGGTCGGCCCGAAGCCTGCCATGCCTGGGTACAATCGCCGGCCGCGGCCGCGAGAAGTCGCCAGTCCGTCAGCGCGTGAACGAACGGCCGAGACTGTTGCAAAACATCTCCATTCGGTTACACTGGCAGCTCTTGATCTCATGAGCACCCGTTCCGCCCGGCCTTCGCCGCTGTCCAAGACATCTCCACGCCGTTTCCGACCCGCCTGGGTATGAGAATCGCGATACTGCTCCGGAAAAAGCGCTGCCGGACCCACTCGGATAATACAGTGGTAAAGTGGGCGTCCCTGGTCGTTTCGACGGTTCTTGCCCTTTCCTCTGCGTTGGTGCACGAAGCCCGTGCCGGGATCGAGGCCGGCCAGGACGTGCCTCCCCTGGTCCGGTACACCGGCGGCCAACTCGTCCCCCTGGCGGCGCGGGATGCCGTTCTCCCTCTGACCTATGCCTACGTCCTTCGAGACGACGTGCCCGTGTACAGATACCCCGTGGACATTTCCCGCGGCGCCCCTCCAGCGCGCACCCTCGGGAAGGGATTCCTCTGGGTCAGCCTGAACCATCCCAGACCCGTCTTGTGGGAAGGCGAGCCCTGGTACTGGATCAATACGAATGAGTACGTCCAGGCCCAATTCCTGAAAGTCTTTGAGCCATCGTCATTTCACGGCGTCTCCGTCCCCCAACGTTCCGGCCATCCCTTTGCCTGGTTGATACTGGACACACGCATAGCACCGGCTCCTGGGGTCGTTCCGGACTTCAATGCGACGGTTCTTTCCCGGTACACCTTGGTCACGGTCTACGAAACGCAAAAGCTTGGAGAGTGGAACTGGTACCGGATCGGAGACGACCAGTGGGTGGAACAGCGCCGGGTGGGTCTGGTAACACCGTCACCGCGCCCGCCGGAGATCGGAGAAGACGAACGGTGGGTAGAGGTGAACCTCTACGAGCAGACACTCATGGCCTACGAGGGCGACCGGATGATTTATGCCACCCTGATATCCTCCGGAGTGCCCGAATTCCCCTCCGAGCAGGGACTGTTTCGGATCTGGGCCAAGGCAAAATTCGCCAAAATGAGCGGCGGCACAGGAAAGGATTTTTATTTTCTCGAGGACGTCCCCTGGCACATATATTACCACCGTTCCTTCGCCCTGCACGGGGCGTACTGGCACGACAACTTTGGTTTCCGCCAGTCGCACGGCTGTGTCAATCTGGCCCCGAAGGACGCCAGCTGGCTTTTCGACTGGACTCTTCCCCCGAGCGGAAAGTCGAACTGGACCCGATCGACCGAGAAAAACCCCGGCACATGGGTATGGGTGCATGAGTGAGAGGGCGCCCGAACCGCCCCCGCCGGCCGGGATCCTCCATCCCTGGACGCAAAGCGGGATTCTCGCCGGAGAAACCTTCCCTTGCCCGGAGGTCACTTCTCGATGCGGACGCTGGTCCCCACCGGCACCACGGCGAAGAGCTCCTCGATGTCCCGATTGTTCAGGGCAATGCAACCCATAGTCCAGTCCCAGGCCGCCCCCCCGCCGTGGATGAAAATCTCTCCGCCAAGGGCGGTGTTCCAGGCCGGGACCCCGCGGACACGGATCCCCCGGACAATGGCATCGTACTCCCTCTGCGAAATGAGGCCGTCCTCAAGCCCCCGCTGCGCGTCTTCCTCGGTGGGATAACTGATCCCCAGGGAGAGGTGGAACCGGCTCTTCGAATTCTTCACGCAGACATAGAATTCCCCCTCGGGAGTCCGACCGTCGCCCTGGCAGGTCTTGTCTCCGGAGGGATCCCTGCCGAGGCTGATGGGATAGACCCGCACGAGCCTCTCTGCCGAGTAGAGGCGGAGGGCCCGTTCGGTCTTTTTGATGAGGATCCGGGCGTCCGAAAGAGGACAGGGTAGCGGGCCATACAATTCCGGGGGCTCGGAAGACCCGAGGGACAACGGGACGACCTCTCCCCCGCCCGGGAGGTCTCCGGTCGGCTCGGCGGTCTCCTGATCGCGGGCGCCGGGAAGGTCTTCCGGTGGCTTGGAAGAAAACTGATAGGAGGGAGAACATGCAGTGACGAACTGGAGCAGCACCGCCAGAACCACCCAGGAGGAAACATTCAGACATTGCCTCGCCTTCATTGAAAGCCCCTGGCAACAGGACCGGGCAGGCAGCGGCCAGTCCACCGCCTTCCACGGCGTAATCGACAATTTTTTTCTGTCTCTGTGAAATCCCTTTTTACCGCCTCCAGCAGCGGGGCTCACGCCGAACTCCGCGATCATGCGGTATGCCGGACATCGAAGGTCTCACGGAATCCTGCAAGGACAGAAAGTTCGCTCTCAAACAACATACAGACGGGTACGCCCCCAGGCAACTGCAAACCTCATACCCTCTTCTGGCAGCCCCCCAACTTCCATCCCTGAGCTGTCTCCAGGATGCCGTGTCCCCAAGGAACCCTGGCCGAGCGCGATGTATTCGGGGGCTCTCCCGATCCCACCCAGGCGAACGCAAGGCACATCCCCCCGTCAGGCCGCTGACACTCCCGGGCCGTAGGCAGGCTGTCCACCCCCGCAGGGGGTGTCCCCTTCCAGGTCCTGCATCATCTCCTCGACGTTGATGAAGAGCCGCTGTCCCAAATGCATGAACTCCTCGGTCCAACCGGCGGCATTCTTGTCTCCGGCCTCCTCTCGCTTCTTCACCCCCGGACAGTACAAGCGCAATATCTCATAGTAGTCGTTCTGCACCTGCCACATGTTTATCTGGACAGGGAAAAGAAAAACCGTAGTCAGGACGGCGTTCATCCTGCTGAGATGATCCGGGTCGGGATTCTCACGGAAAAGTTCCATCTCCTTCTCCAGCCGACGCTGCAGGACCATCTCAAGCCACTGGTCTTCGAGCGAGATGTGCCAGCGCTCAAGTTCCCGGAGCAGGAAGGCGGTACTCTCCACATTGAGGAGGCTCCTTCCCTCCAAGGATTCCCTGATGGCCTTTCTCAGGGCGAACTCCGCCGCCACCATGAAGGCCCTGGGAATGCTGTGCCCCAATTCCGCCAGAAGCCCCATGAGGAAGGAGGTCTTTTTGTACACCTCGCTCATGGCCCCTTCAACGTAGCGCAGTTCTTTTTCAACAATCACGTCCAGGAGCCGCTGTTGCTCGTCCCGAAACAGATCCCTCACACTGTATCGCTCCTGCCCAAAGTGCTCGTTCATCACCTTGAGGGCAGAAGCGGCCCCCTGCTCCCGGAATATGGTCTGGACACCGGCCTTGAAGGCCTCATAGGCGGCTCCGGCAGCTGGATGAGGTGGCCCTTCCTGGGCTGCGGCCCCCAGGGATCCGAAGGGCCGGAGCGCGCAGTGATACTCATGGAGACCCTGCTGGAGGACCGCGAAAACGAACCGCTCCGACTCCTCTGTGAGGATGGATGTGATGTCCAGGATCCCCACAGCCAGGGCCGCATCGTCCCTCGACGCCCTTTCGTAGTCCTCTCTCTTCACGTCGAAACAGAACGCCCCTGCATGGTCGAGGGAGTCCTCGAAAAATGAAGTGATGGCGTGGTGAACAGCGACTCCCTCCAGGTCGGTCCTGGAAGGCACCACGAAACGGCGGTAGATGTCGGCACCGGTCCCCATCTCCGGGATGTTGCTCTTCGCCTGGGCCAGCCGATCAAGAAACTGCGATTCAAGAGGATTACCCCCGAACTTTGCCGCCAGTTCGGCCGCTAGGGCGGCGTATCGCAGGACCTGTACCGCCTCGATGCCGGAGATATCGTCAAAAAACCACCCGCAGCTCGTGTACATCAGCATGGCGTTGCGCTGCATCTCGAGGAGCTGGAACAGCCGGATCCGTTCCCTCCCTTCCAGGGTTCTTCGGGCATGGGCCTGCACGAAAATGTCCCTGGCCTTCTCGGACCGATCCAGAACCACATCGATGTAATCGTCCCTGGCCTTCCAGGGATCGGCCATGAATTCCGGCGCATGCCTCGCATACAGACCGATCGTCAAATGCCGGAGCCAGTCGAGGCTTTCCCTGAGCCCCACCCGCCACTCCTGATTCCATCCAGGCCGCGAAGAGGCGCTGCAGCCGCAATTCCCCCGCCAGCGTTCCACGCCGTGCACGCAGCTCCAGGAACTCTTCTCAAAGATGTCCACCTCGTGGACGGGTGGATGAAAGGCGAGATACTCTCCGTAGTTGGTGAGCCTGGCCGTCTCGTTCTTCTCTATATGATGCAAGGCATAAGCCAGCGCCATGTCTCCGAATCGATGATGGTGGCCGTAGGTCTCTCCGTCCGTGGCGACGTTGACAATGGCGGGGATCTCGCTCGCAGCAGGCAAAGCCTCCAGCAGACTCTTTTCCAGGGCCTCGCCGTGCTGAAGCAACCCCCCGAAGGCGATTTCGTGGGCGATGCCTCCATTGTAAAAGAAGACAGTGAGTTCGCCTCCGCAAGGGAGCCTCATGAGGTAGGGTATGGTGGTATCGACCGTGCCGGACGAGACATCCTTCCACCTAGTTGTGCCCACAGCCCTCACCCTCCGGGCCTGCCTGGGGGCGAGCACGGTGAACCTGATCCCCTGTTCGCACAGAATCTCCATGGTCTCGATGTCCACCGCAGTCTCCGGGAGCCACATCCCCTCCGGGTCCCTGCCGAAATATCTGCGGAACGACCGTATTCCCCAGACCACCTGGGTGATCTTGTCACGGCGGTTGGCCAGGGGCATGATCATGTGGTTGTACGGCTGGGCAACGGCGTTCCCGTGACCATTCCGGTTCTCGATGCTGAGACGGTCCGCCTCAACGATCTTTCGGAGGATGTCCGGGGCATGCCGGTCCATCCAGGCCATCAGAGTTGGACCGAAGTCGAAACTGATCTTCTCGTAATTGTTGACGATCTTGGTGATTCTGCCGCTGCCGTCCAGGATCCGGGACACCGCATTCGGGGCGTAGCATTCGGCGTGGACCCGGGCATTCCAGTCGTGGTACGGATACGCGGAGTCCTGGAACTCGAGCCTGTCGAGCCACGGATTCTCCCTGGGAGGCTGATAAAAATGGCCGTGGATGCAGACGTAACCCTTCATATGTCTCCTGCACACGCCCCGGTGCATCGAGAGCGCCAAAACGACCTCTCCGCCGTTCCCCGGGAGGCCAGGGACCTCGTTCCCGGGGAAATGTCGCGCCCGGGTGTGTATGATGCAATCAGAAGAGATGATAGCAGGAAACGGCCGGGCGCAAAAGGGAAATGCCCTCCGGAAAGGGACCCCGGAGGGTGCACGCCCTGTTCCCCCGTCCGGTCATGGCAAATTCGGCCATCGACCGAGTGGCACACAACGCTCATCACTCCGTCATGAAAGGAGAGCCATACCGCAAGAAGATGCCTCCAAATTCACCGGCACCGGTAACCACCCAAACCGAGCACACCAAAGGTCAAACTGCCCGATAACCGTGACCCAAGGGATGCTCAATAACGCTGGCCCTTTACACCGCGTCCTCTGTGACTCTGTGGTGAGGCAGGGGGTTTGCTGTTTGATGTGCCGCGTTGCTTGACAGGCGCTCGATACGGGGCTATGCAATCTTTCAGGGCGATTCGAGGGGCGACCCGCTTCGGGTCCGGGATTCCGGCGGAGGCATTTCTGGGCGAAACAGTTTTCCTCAGGGTCCTGAGCGGTGCTCTCGGGGGGAGCGGGTCTTTGGTGATCCTTTGCCAATCCAGAGGAAATTTGCTTGGGAATGGAGAAAACATGAATGAAAAATTGGAATGAATTGCTCAAATTCAGCGTCGTTACAGTTTTCTCCCTGACCATCCTGTTTCTCGCGAATCATGGGCAGGCAAAGGCACAATCAATAGATCATCAGGCATATGAGCTCTTCAATCTCCTTGAGTATGCCTATTTTCAAATCTTCTCTCCCACGCGCCAGATGACGCGAGAAGGACAGGACCTTTTACTGAGACCCTATTTTTACCGGGAATATTCCGACACAGGCATCCAGGTGAGAGCATATCTGGATCAGAACAGCCTGGTTGTTCTTGATGCTCAAGGTGAGCACAACCTTGGTACTACCGATTACTGGATTTCTTTCACTCGATCCGAGATACTATTCCAATGGCTTGAGAATCGTTTCCCTGAGTTCTTTTATCCGTATCCATCGTTCCCAGCTACTCAGGCGGTAGGGGAGGTATTTTACCGATATTATCCTGGAACGAATGTAATAATTGCATCTTATCAGAATATTTTATATTATTTTGATGCTCAAGGTGCGTGGCACGATCTCGGTAGAGTGGATTCATGGGTCGAGCAAATTGTCGATTTCCCGGAAGTCCTGGGGGGAGTCTACACGATTCAGCAGGAGGCCACCGGCCGGTACGTCGATGCGCATCTTGACGGCGATTACAATCTTGTGACTCGCGGGGCCCAGAACGACGACACCCAGAAATGGATCATCACTCCTCTGGGAAACAACGTCTATACCATTCAACAGAAAAGTAATAACCGTTATGTCGATGCCTATACGTCTGAGGCCTTTCTCAGTCACGAATACAATGTTGTAACCCGCACAGCCCAGAACGACGATACTCAAAGATGGATCATCACCCCTCTGGGAAACAGCCTTTATACCATTCAACAGAAAATTAATTACAGGTACGTCGATGCCTATACCGACTCTCATGACTATGCAGTTGTCACCCGACCCTTCCAGGACGACGATACCCAGAAGTGGATCATAAACTGGGTCCCCGAAGACAAAAGATTTCTGCGTATAGAATACCTGATCGATGAAGCGGACGTCGTTTTTAACGAACCGACGGTTCTGGCCACTGAATTCCTGGAGAACAACACGGATACGCCGCAAGTCAGAATGTTTACATACAGCAGAGAAGTACAACAGAGTTCATCTTTTCAACACTCTGCCGGTATCGAAGTGACGGTGGGCATGGAATTTTCGGCAGGCGTACCCGGACTGCAGGGAACAGGCTGGCTTAGCGTCACCGGCTGGTACGATTTTACCTGGGGTGAACAGAAGACCCTGACGGAGACGTATGAAGGCAACTATCCGGTTTCGGTCCCTCCCCACAGGACCTATCGAGCGACTGCGACCTTGACGATTGCGGAGCTCTCCGTTCCATATGTCATGTTTTTCCGGTCCGAGGGAACCGGAGCCATATACGAATCCAAAGGGGTCTGGCACGGTGTCACCAGCTGGGATTCCAGAACCGTGTTTGAAGATATTACAGACGAATGACCGCATGATGCCGGGTAAGCCTTCACAGGGTACCGCATCTGCTTTGTTGGCGGGCACTTGAAGTACACGGAGTACGTCTGCGTGCCCGCCGCCTTCCATCTGCAGCACCCTGTGAAGGCTTTCAGTTCGGGGAGTTCCAGCATTGGTGCTGTGCCGAACCCTGTGATCAGTTACGATGCCGGCTGCCAAATTCGGAGGCACTGCACAGCGAGAGTGTTCCAGGGCTAAGTCAAAGTCGGTCGACCCGAGATAGGCGGGGCGTGAGCAAATAATGCTGACTTTTTGCGCCCGGCTTGGACATGTTTTTGTTATGAACAGCGTTGCCGACTCCTCTTGTTTCCCGATCCGATCTTTGCCGGTGCGTCTTGCCCGGCGTTAGGTACGTTCAAGGCAGCGGGAGTAACGGTCCCCCGACCCGTCACGAAAACCGGAGAAAGAGGCGGGGTAGTGCCACGCAAGAGAATTTCGTCTACAATAGATTGAATTTATTGTAATTTTTTGATCACTCTAATTAAAGATACGCCTGCGGAAGGCGCCCCGGCAGCACCTCTTGGCAAAAGGGAGAATACGGAAGGGAGATCGCGACTACGCCTTCACAGGGTTCCGCATCTGCTTTGCCGGCGGGCACTTGAAGTACAGGGAGTACGTCTGCGTGCCCGCCGTCTCGCATCTGCAGCACCCTGTGGAGGCTTCCAGTCCGGGGAGTTGCAGCATTGGGCCTGTGCCGAACCCCGTGATCAGTTACCTTTGAAGTACAGGGAGTACGCCTGCGCGCCCTCCTTCTCGCATCTGCAGCACCCCGTGAAGGCTTCCAGTCCGGGGAGTTGCGGCATGGGGGATGTTCCGGACCCGGTGATCAGGCCTATTCAGGCCGGTTCGATGGGCAATTCTATATGGACCACCGTGGCGTCGTCCTCGGTGGTTTCCACAGTTATGGTACCGCCGTGATTCGTGACCACGAGGTGGGCCATGTACGTCCCGAGTCCGGTCCCGTTTTTCTTCCCGTGGGTGGAATACTTTTCGAAGAAGCAAGACCTGACCTCTTCCGGGACCGCCCCCCAGTTATGTACGGAAACCGTGAGCTTTGCCACATCGCTCTGGACCTTGATCTTCACCGTCCGGTTCTGGGGAGACGCCTCGATCGCGTTCTTGACCAGATTGTCAACGGCGTTTTGCAGATAGAGCCTGTCCCCCACGAAGGGGAGTTCGTGCTCCAATGCGTACAGGGCCTTGTTGAAGATGATGACCAGGTCCACGTTCTTGCGATCCGCCAGGTCCCTCAGGGTCCGCCGCGACTGGGCGACGAGATCCAGGAAGTTGAAACGTTCCCTCTGTGGTTTGAAGGAACCCTGCTCCAATCGGGCCACGTCGAGATAGGTCTCCACCATCTTCTCGAGCTGCCTCCCCGACGCCTCGATCTGCCGGCAGTATTTCTCCTGGGTCTCGGTGAGTTCCGTTCGGTTGAGCAGCCTGTTTGCCAGGCCCACGATCGCCACCAGGCTGGAACGCATGTCGTGGCGCAGCATCCGCTCCATGTCCCTGCGGACCATCTCCATCTCCAGCAAGGGCGTGATGTCGCGGAACGTGGATATGACCCCGGATCTTCCCTTGAAATGGATCAGGGCGCTGTTGACCGAGACCCAGCGATAGGTGCCGTCCCGCCTCCTGAAACGATATCTCACAGGACCGCACGGCTGTCCCTTTAGGAGTTTCATGGCGTCTTGAATCGCCTTGATGCGATCCTGCGGGTGCAGGAGTTCCACCATGGCCCGGCGGTCCAGACTCATACTCTCGAGGCCCAGCAGCTCGCTGAAGGCCCTGTTCTGAAAAACGAGCCGGCCCTCTGAAAACAGGGCGACGCCATCGGCGAGATTCTCCACGAGGATCCGGTACTGTTCCTCGGACTGCCTCAGGAGCCGGCTCTTGGCCTGGACCTCTCGTTCCAGGCGCAGGCTCTCCGCGACGCGGTTGACGCTGATGAGCAGTTCGTCCACCTTGAACGGTTTTTCGATAAAATCGGAGACACCGAGCCGGATGGCCTTCAAAGCGTTTTCCAGGTTACCGAACCCTGTCAGGAATATGACTCCCATGGATCCGTGAATGCCGCGTAGCTCCCTCGCCAGCGCGAAGCCGTCCATCCGGGGCATCATGATGTCGAGGATGGCGAGATCGAAATGCCGCTGCCGGGCGAGCCGCAGGGCCTCGACTGGGTAACATGTTGAAAAAACTTGAAAACCTGAGCCGGAGAGAATATCCGCCAGATACTGACAGATGATCTCCTCGTCATCGACGATCAGGACATGGGTGATGTCTTCCATTCCGGCGGCATCCCTGGAGCATATCGTAGGCAGCACTCACACGCTCCGCGCGGGGATGACCGGTTGGCGATGCATCCCGCCGTAGGCGGGAAACCGGCCTGTCTCCCACAAAGGGTTGCGGGGGAAAATGTGAAACATCAGCGGATGGACCCTCGCGAACATTGACGGCCTCGACCGCCTTCTCTCAGGGCAGGAGAAGAGCTGTCTGGGGAAAAGCGTAAAATCGAGAAAACGCCGCACTTCACTCTTGCCATCGGTATTTCGCAAACAAAACTCAATTGCCCCTCGCCTGCGGAACTGCCCGCTGCCAAATGGGTTTATCAATTCGGCGGCGGCGTTGTCAAGCGGCACCCATCCGAGATGCCGGAGCACGGCACCAGATATGTCGAGAAACCGAGCCGCCCACCCGGGCATCCCGCCCACTACCCCGTCCGGCCCGACTTTCCGCATCGGCAAAGGACGGAAGGCTCGCGAGCACCCTTCTCAAAGACGGGAATCCGGAGGCGGATCGTCCACAGAAATGTGGACCGGGGCATTTGAATCTGGTCATCCCCTGGAGTAGTATGCACAGCGGCAAACGACCCCTGAGATGCGCCATCCGTCCGAGGCGGCGATCTCAGTCCAAGGAGGCAAGCCCCGATGAAGCGAATGCTCCCCCTTCTCTGCGTCACCTTTCTCGTCACTGCATGCCAGGCAAACCACTGGAGTCCGGTTCAAACGCTGGGGCAGCATGACGCCCTGGTGTTCATTGAACAACAGGCCGGGAGGGGGAAGACGGCTTCCGGAACGGAATACCGGCACCCCGCCTCGTTTGAGCCCGCACAGATTGCGGCCGTTCTGGCCAACCTCGAGTACAGGCGCCCGGCCGTCTTCAACGGGAAGGAGAGCGAACCCGTTTTCACCCCCAAACAGACGGCCGAACTTACGCCCCTGCTGGTTCAGGCCCTGGCGCAGGCTGCCCCGAGCCAACGTGTGCGGTTCGTCTCCTATAACAGGGGCATGGTCATGCTCTTTCCCACCAGGAGGATGACCGAAGGGATCGTCTTCGTCGATCCCGAGGGGAGATTGAACATCGCCTTCGCCATCATCAACGAACCCAGGGACGTGGAGACCGAGGACAATCCCGCGGTCCCATTCCCCCAGGACCCCCAGACCATCACCGAATCCATGATCTCCCTCGTGGATGCCGACTGGTATGAGCCCGGAAGACCGGCCGGTGGCGGCGGCACAGGCCCGCTCTGGGCGGTGATCGATCTGCCGAAGGCACAGGTCCTGCTCCACGCGAAAGAGACGGCGAAAGCGGTCGCGCCGCAGGCTGGCGCAGAGGCCCCGCGGAACAACGCGCCGTTCGCCGGTTTTGCCCCTGGGCCCGCTGTCCAGAAAGAGGCCCCCCCTACTCCCAGGGAACAGCTCAAGGAAGACCTCCGGTTCCTGAAGGGACTCCACGACGAAAAACTCATTACTGAGGAAGAGTACGACAAGAAACGGAAGGAACTCCTGGACAAGATCCGGTAAGGTCCCGGCAAAGAGGCACCCCCCGGTGCCCGGCACCTTGGGGCTTGGGAATCGTATCCCCGGGTGCCCTCAAAGCCTCTCTCAGCTGAGAAAGCAACGGAGTCCGGAGAAACTCATCGACACGGGCCGGCCGGCAAGGGCGGGGCGGGAAAGTTTCTCGCCCCCGCAGCGGGGCGAAAGGCGGTCCCGGAATGTGCGGCAATACCGCGCGACGCCGCCTGCCTGTTCCCCTGGCAATCTCATCTTCCAGGAGGCCGCGCGCGGGCCTTGTTCCCCCTGAGGGTCATCCCCCGCCGCGGCCGCTCGCCTCTCTGCGCCTCTACCGACAGTTGGCTGCTCCGGCATTTCAGGACCGTTCCCCTCCTGGCCACAGAGAGCATCTCCATACGTCATCGAGAAAGGGAATGCTGCCGCTGCACAAAAATTTTCCCAAAAAAAAGGGGGGGGCATGGAGCCCCCCCGACGGTTCAAGACTTTTTGCGGCCCGGATCAGAATCCTGCTGCAAACTGCAGGGTGACCAGCATGCGGTCTTTCTGATTGTTGAGCGCTGCCTCTTCGGTGTCCTGGTTGATCCAGGTGAAATCGAGGTTGATCTTGTTGGCGTGCCCCACCAGATAGTAGGCGGCTCCGATGCCCCAGATGTGCGTCTTGTCGTTCGTGTTTCCCTTGTCGTCCACGTCGACATACTCGTAGTGCACCACAGGCATGAGCTGGCCCGGACCCACATTTCCGGGAAGCAGATAGCCGGCCTTCACGGAATAAATGTCCGCGTCGTCGCCCGCGAGGAGCGGTGTGGCGTCGACACGATTGGCCGCGTTGTTGACGTCGATGTAGGCAAGCTCAGCGGAGATGCAGCTTCCGCCGCCCATAGGCATATCCAAATGGACATCCGCGGTCCATGCGTTGTAGTCCCCGGAGCCACCAACGATGTCTTTCTGGGTATCGCCGCCCAGGCCGATAGCGAGGACCTTCTTCTTGCCGAGATAGCTCCCCTCGGTGAACCAGGAGGTCTCGGGATCCCACAGCGAAAGGCTCAACCGGCCGGCGTAACGGAGCTCGTCATCAGGCGTGTCATTCCCGTCGCCCGCCATGAAGCGGTACTGGAGCATACCGCCCATGAGATTCCCCCACAGGACAGCGCCGTCATCCCGCCCGACGTTGTTCGGATAAAAGATGCCGCCCCGGGTGCCGCCCTGCGTCCAGTCGAGATCGACCCCCATCAGGGCCTTGGTGGAGGTGGTCCCATAGTTCCTGGTGAAGGGGACGTACATCCGCCCCACTTGGAGCATCAGCATGTCCTCCATGAGCTTGACGTTCACCCAGCCGTCCCGCAGGGCGATGCCGGAGCCATAGCCCCTTCCGCTATCCGCCACGAGGCCGTCCTGGCCGTAACGGTCGCCGGCCAGATGGGCGAAGAAGCTGAACCACGGGGTCGCGGTACCCTTCACATAGAAGTACGAGCGCCGGAAAAGGAAATCGTGCGTGTCCTTGTCATTGGCCTCTCCTTCCTCTACATACTGATACCACGCCTGCCCCCACCAACCTACCTCGAGCGACTTGTCGCCGTCGCGGTAGACCTCCGCCGCCCCTGCAAAGGCGGGAAGCAGAAGCAATGTAACTGCCAGTGCAAAAATCTTCCTGTGCATAAGAAACCCTCCTTGATCTCGTTTTTCCCCACTTGATAGGGGAGTTGCCTCTCGCCGCGGCCTTCATAGGCCCGAATCTTCCCTGACACTGATCAGGTTCGGCCCTTTCCGGCCGCACCATCCTTTCTTGGCATGACCAAGTATCAGGATCAGAGGCGCCTGTCAAGTGACAACTTGGTTTTACTGAAATAAACCTGGGTCATTCCGATCCGGAAACACCGACGCAAATCCGCACGCGCAGTCCTTCCGTCTCTGCACAGCAGATTGAAAACAAACAGAAAGTGTACTCGATGTCGTTGCCTAGAGATCGTTTTGAGGCCGTCAAGTCCCATCGACATGGCCTCGAAATACCGGCTATCCTGACAAAACTGCGGAGTAGGGACCTGCCGGCCGGTTGCGGGAAGAAGGGCGGCCGATATTTATGCAGCTCAGGAGGGCCGAAACCCGGAACTGGCCCAGGTTGTATCCCCCCCGCTGCATTGCCCCCTCCCGCCGTATCCTTGACATTCTCCGGCCGAACCGTTCAAATTGAAATCATGGTCGCCAATCGAGAGGCCCCGGAGACCCGTGTGATCAGATGTCCTCATTGCGGAGCGCTGTCGCCATATGAGGGCAATCCCAACAGACCTTTCTGCAGCAGACGGTGCAAGATGGTGGACCTGGGCGCCTGGCTGCGCGAGGAATACCGCATCCCAGGGGCCATTCTCCCGGATGAAGAACCGCTCTCCGAAAGAGACGGAAATTGAGTCCCCGGATTCCAGCCGGAGACTGTGAGAGTTTCCCGAAAGGGCCGGATTGACAGGAGACGAGGAGAGATCCATGACAACCCACGACGTGATCATTCTGGGCTGTGGCCCCGCGGGCCTGCAGGCCGCAATTCACGCCTCCCGCAAAAAAACCAGGGTCATTGTGCTTGGCAGGGCCCAGGCCAGCAGTCTTTACAAGGCCCACATCGAGAACTACCTCTGCGTGCCCGGCGTCAAGACGGGAGAAGAACTTCTGGCAACAGGAATCGAACAGGCGCGGGGCTTTGGGGCGGAGATGCTTTCCGAAGACGCCGTGTCGACCCTCGCCCTCCCCGATGGGACGTACCAGGTGACTACTGAGGGCGCAAAAACGTTCACAGCCCTTGCGCTGATCTTCGCCACAGGGGTCACACGCAAGGGCCTCGGGCTGCCGGGGGAGAAGGACCTTGTCGGAAAAGGTGTCAGCTACTGCGTGGATTGCGACGCCAATTTCTTTCGTAACGCCGCCGTAGCAGTTGTGGGAGACGGCAGTGCGGCAGCCCACGGGGCACTGACCCTAACCAAGACGGCCTCAGAGGTGACACTGCTCACAAAGGATCTGCAGGTAAGCCCCGCGCTGCGACAGGAACTGGAGGCCAGCAAGGTGCGCATCATCGCTGGAACCGTGGTGAAGGAGCTCCGGGGGCGCGAACGCCTCGAGGGCATCGTGATCGAGGGCGGGAGAGAAATCCCGGTTGACGGCCTGTTCATAGAAAAAGGGGCGAAGGGGGCCATGGAACTCGCCGCCTTTCTCGGGGTGCAGCTCGACCCGGAAAAATTCACCTACATCGTCACTGACAGTGGGCAGGCGACGAACGTGGCTGGAATTTATGCGGCCGGAGACATCTGCGGGATGCCTTGGCAGATGGCCAAGGCGGTCGGTGAGGGCTGCGTGGCCGGTCTCGCCGCCGGGTCATACGCCCTGAAACGCCTGCGGGAAAAGGGTCAGGCCCAGTGATTCTGAAGATCCGGACCGTCGGCCCTCTGGCTGTCAGGGCCTACCTCATCGGTTGCCCCGAGACCGGCGATGCCATGATTATCGATCCTGCAGGAGACGAGGACCTGCTCGCGCACGATATCAAGACGGCAGGATTGACCCTCCGGTACATCGTGAACACACACGGGCACCCGGATCACACCTGCGGCAACGCCCGCATGAAAATCCTCACCGGTGCGCCGGTCCTCATGCACGAAGAGGACGACCGTCTGTTCCGGAGCCCCGCCGTCGTCTCCATGTTCCGGGCCTGGGGTTTCGAACCGGCCGCCGCCGCCGACCAGACCATCGGGCACGGGGACCGGATCCGGATCGGAGGGCTTGTCTTCGACGTCATCCACACCCCTGGTCACTCCCCCGGATCCGTATGCCTGTATGGGCACGGACACATCGTCACGGGCGACACCCTCTTCGTGGGAGCTGTAGGGCGCACAGACCTGCCTGGCGGATCCTTCGAAACCCTTATCGAGTCCTTGAAGCGCAGGATCGTCCCCCTGCCGGAGCCCACGGTGGTGCTACCCGGACATGACTATGGAGACAGCCCTACATCCACGCTGGGCCGGGAGAAACGGGAAAATCCGTACATCAACGAATACTGCGTGGAGGGATGAACAGGGCACCGGGCCCATGGAAAACGCACGCCCCCCCTTTCCCAGCCGCGCTGCAGACTCACTCTCTCTGTCATGCCTCCGGAAACGAAGAGGAGACCTGTGACCGATCCCTCCAGCAGGCCGCCCCGCAGCCCGACCGGCGGGAACTCCTCCTCCGGGAGGAATCGGTTCCCCCGGGCCGGACGGGATGCCGCCCCCGGGCCGTCTCCTGCCACCCTGAACCTGCTGCGCTCCGCCCATATCGCCTGCGCCCCCGCACTGCCCATCGCAGGTTGCTGGGACAGGCTGATCCAGGCGGTGCGGGAGCATCAGATCATCATAGTCACGGGCGAAACCGGCTCCGGGAAGTCCACCCAGCTTCCCAAGATCTGCCTCGCTGCAGGCCGGGGGACGCAAGGCAGGATCGCATGCACCCAACCCCGGCGGATAGCAGCGGTCACTGTGAGCGCAAGGCTCGCCGAGGAACTCGGACCGGCCGGCCCCCGTCTGGTGGGGTACCGCATACGCTTCCGGGACCGCACCGGACCCGATACCCGGATTCAGTTTGTCACCGACGGTCTTCTGCTCGCGGAACTCCAGCGGGACCCCCGGCTCTGCCGCTACGACACTGTCATAGTCGACGAGGCCCACGAGCGGAGCCTCAACATCGATTTCCTCCTGGGGGTCCTCAGGCGGCTCCTGCAGTCGCGACCAGGACTCAAGGTCATCATAACCTCCGCCACCATCGACACTGAACGCTTTTCCGCCGCCTTCGGAAATGCCCCTGTCATCACGGTTGGAGGACGGGGCCACCCAGTGGAGATCCTGTACAGTCCCCCGGAGGAAGCCGAATCCGAGAATTCTCTGGCGGAAAGGGCGGCCGCCGCTGTGGAGGAGATACGTGCCTCCGACCCCTATGGTGACGTGCTCGTCTTCCTCCCTACGGAAAGGGATATCAGAGAAACGGTGAAGTGCCTGAAGACCCAGTGCCAGGGCGAGGCGCTGGTGCTCCCCCTGTACGGGAGGATGGCCACAGCCGAACAGCGGCGGGTATTCGCCCCGGCCCCGCTTCAAAAGGTGGTGATCGCCACCAACGTGGCCGAGACTTCGGTCACGGTGCCCGGGATACGCTACGTGGTGGATTCGGGACTCGCCCGCATCGCCAGATACAATATCAGGTCACGGACAAAGGCCCTTCCCGTCACACCCATCTCCAGGGCCAGTGCGGACCAGCGGGCGGGACGGGCCGGCCGGATGCAGGCCGGCACATGCATCCGGCTGTACCGGGAGGAAGACTATCTGAACAGCCCTCCGCACACCCCGCCCGAAATCGTCAGATCCAACCTGGCCGAGGTGATCCTCCGCCTCGCCGCCCTGCATCTCGGAACGATCTCGGATTTTCCCTTCGTGGATCCCCCTTCACCCCGGGCCGTCAAGGAGGGCTTCACCACCCTACGGGAACTGGGCGCCATCGATCCGGCCTCCAGACTGACGAAGACCGGGCGTCTCATGGCCAGATTGCCCCTCGATCCCCGCATCTCCCGAATGATACTCCAGGCGCGCCGGGAAAACGCCCTCCAGGAAGTGGCCGTCATTGCCGCAGCCTTGTCCGTCCTGGACCCCATGGAACGCCCCCAGGACAGGGAGGCCCAAGCGGACCAGGCCCACGCGGTCTTCCGGGACCCATCCTCCGATTTCGTCACCTATCTCAATATATGGAACGTATACGAGAGGGAACTGGAGGCAGGCCGGAGCAGGAACCAAATGCGAAACTTCTGCCGGGAGCGCTTCCTGTCCTACAACCGAATCCAGGAATGGCGCGACATATACGACCAGATCCTCTCCATCCTCACCGAGGCCGGCGGCTTCGCCCTGAACTCCGCCCCGGCGGGATATCCCGCCATCCACCGTAGCATTCTCGCCGGGTTCATGGGACACATCGCCCTCCACCAGGACGGAGCCCGTTACCAGGCACCCCGGAGCCGGGATGTCTTTCTTTTCCCCGGATCCTCCCTGCAGAAAAAACGACCGAAATGGATCGTGGCGGCAGAAATCGTCAGAACCTCCCGGCTTTTCGCCAGGACAGCCGCCGCCATCGAACCCCAGTGGGTGGAAGATCTGGCGGGTGACCTCGCGCATGCCACCTATTCGGAACCGCACTGGGAAAAACGGCGGGGCGAGGTGGCGGCGTGGGAGCGGGTGACCGTCTTCGGCCTCCCTGTGGTGGAACGCCGCCGGGTCAGCTACGGCCGTGTCAACCCCGGGGAGGCGCGCCGGATATTCGTGGAACAGGGGTTGGCGACAGGGGACCTTCGGGGGAGTTATGCCTTCCTTGCCCACAATACCCGTCTCATCGCCGAGGCCAGGGGCCTGGAAGACAGGACCAGGCGGCGGGATCTCACGGTGGATCCTGCAGGGCTCGCTGCCTTCTACCACGCCGCACTCGAGCGGATCGAGGAGACGTGCATTTCCGGAAGTGGTCAGACCCAAAGGAAACCTCCGGGGCCACGGACCATTCTGGACGAGGCCACCCTAACCCGGGCCCTCCGAACCCGCCAGGATGACTCCCCACTCCGGCTGACATGGGACGACCTCGTCAAAAACGGCCTTCAGCCCTCGGAACTCGCCCTATTCCCGGGACATCTGTCGGTATCAGGACAGGTCCTGGGCCTCTCTTACAGATTCGAGCCTGGCGACGAAGCCGACGGAATCACTGTCCAGATCCCTGCAGCTTCGATGCCACAGCTCGCGCCAGGGCCATTCGAGTGGCTGGTACCGGGCATGCTCTACGAAAAGGTTCTCTTCCTCCTGAAATCCTTGCCCAAAGGCATCCGCAGAAGCCTCGTCCCCATCCCGGCCGCCGCCGACCGCATCCTGGCGAATTTGAGCAGGACCGATGAAGGTCTCCTCCCGTCGATGGAGAGGACCCTGTCGCGCCTCTACGGCGTGGAGGTCTCCAGAGACATGTGGCCCGGGCCGCAGGAACTCCCGCCCCACCTCCTGGCCAGATTCGAGGTGCTGGGCCCGCGCGGACAGATCCTGGACCACGGAAGGAATCTGGCGCTGCTCCAGGAGCGCTGGGCCAGCACAGTCTCCCATTCCTGTGAACAGGATCACCGCTGGATCGAACTCAAGAGACGCTGGGAAACGGACCGAATCGTCATCGAGAGCATGCCGGACATCCCGGGTGCGATACCTTTCCGACCAAGGGGACTCCGTGGGGAAATCCTTGCATATCCCGCCCTGGTGGCGCTTGAGGCAGGCGTGGGGATCAGGCTCCTGCTTGACTTCGGCGAGGCCCTGTCCAGGACCAGAGAGGGCGCCCGGCGGCTCTTGGAGGAGACCCTCGCGAAAGAACTCGCCTACCTCCTGAAAAACTGTCTCCCTCCCGGTATCCCCCGCGACGCATGCCTCCCGTTCGGGGGCGAGCAGGCCCTGCGCCGCTCCGTCCAAACATTCCTGTCCGAGACACTCCTGGGCTCATGGGAGACGATTCCCGACAGGGAAGAACTTGCACGGCGGGTGGCGTTTCTGAAGAAAGACCTTTACAGGCTGGCACTCCCCCTGATCGAAAACGTGGGAAACGTGGTGACCGCCCGTCACCGCGCCCACACAGAGATCCGCCGGTGCTGCCCGTCCAGGCCTGGAGGGGGAGGAATCAGTGCCCTTGGCAAGGATCTGGAGGCCGAGATGCGGCGGCTCGTGCCCGGTGATTTCCCCGCCAGTACGGATCTGCAGAAACTCGTTCGGCTTCCCAGATACCTCAAGGGTCTGGAAATAAGGGCCAAGAGGGCCTATGCGGATCCGTCGAGAGACGCCGCCAAGGCACGGCGGATCGCCCCGTATCTGGATCTTCTGGCCAGGGCCGAAGCTATCCTGGGTGACGAGCGGAAAGAGGAGGCCCGGGAAGCCCTCACGGATTTCTGCACGCTGGTGGAGGAATTCCGGCTGTCGGTCTTCGCCCCCGAAGTGGGTACGGCCGCCACGGTCAGCCCCAAACGTCTCAGCGAGGCATGGGACCGCCTGAACACCTTTCTCCGGGATGCTCCTCGGACCCACAAACCATTTTAAAAGACACGGCATTCATCCGATAACAGCACAAGGAGACCGCGTGCATGCCCTCTCCGCCCGGAGAGAGTGACACGGACCGTCGAGCCGCGGGTGAAAGGTACCTCACATGGACATCGGAACTATTGCCGGACTTCTGGTTGGCGTTGTACTTATCGCTACCGCCATTCTCCTTGGCGGCAGCCTCACCGCCTTCCTGGACCTTCCTTCCGTCCTGATCGTTCTTGGCGGCGCCCTTGCCACCACCTTCATCAGATTCACCCTGCCCGACGTGATCAACAGCATGAGCGTGGCCATGAAGGCATTTTTCGCCAAATCGCAGCCCCCGGAGAACATCATTCAGGAACTCGTCTCCCTGTCGCATATCGCCCGCAAGGAGGGCCTGCTTAAACTGGAAAAACAACCAGTGAACGATCCCTTTCTGAAGAAGGCAATCATGTACTGTGTCGATGGACACGATCCAGATTTCATTCAAGAAGTTTTGGACAAGGAGATAGAACTCACCCTGGAGCGGCATGGCCAGGGCCAGAGCATATTCCTCGCCATCGGCGATGCCGCACCGGCCTTCGGTATGATCGGAACCCTCGTGGGGCTTGTGAACATGCTGGGCAACATGAAGGATCCCGCCAGCATCGGCCCCGCCATGGCGATCGCCCTCCTGACCACCCTGTACGGAGCCGTCCTCGCCAATCTCGCCGCACTGCCCATCGCGGACAAACTCAAACGCCGAAGCCAGGAAGAGGGACTCAACAAGAAGCTCGTGGTCGAAGGCGTGCTCGGCCTGCAAAAAGGCCTCAATCCACGGGTGCTCGAAGAACTCCTGAACACCTTCCTGCCTCCCAGGAAGCGCAGCGGCGAGGACTAGCCGTCAATGGGCAAGAAACAGGAAACGGTCAAGGGTGCTCCAAAATGGATGGTCACCTTCGGCGACCTCATGTCCCTGCTCCTCTGTTTCTTCGTGCTGCTGCTCTCCTTTTCCACCATGGACCCCGCCATGTTCAAGGAAGTCTCCGGCTCCCTGAAGGACGCCTTCGGCGTCCAGCACCAGGAACTCATGTATGACATGCCGAAGGGGGTCGACATCGTCTCCCGCGAATTCAATCCAATATTCACCGTGGACGTGGTGCTCAAGAAGATAAAATCAGCCCTCAAACTCGAGCTCATCAAGGGAGAGGTGGAAATCGAGGCCCTGGCCGACAGGGTGATCCTCCGCATGAACGATGATTTGACCTTTGACCCCGGCAGCGCCACACTCAGACCCGAGGCCAGCCCGTTGATCGACAGGCTTCGGGATGTCGTCGAGGGGGTCCCCGGCGAGGTGCTGATCGCGGGACACACCGACGATACACCGGTCCGCGGCCCGCAATTCATATCCAATTGGGGGCTTTCGGCGGCACGGGCCGCATCAGTGGCGGACTATCTTCTCGGCCCTGGCACGGTCTCACCCCGGCGAATCGTGGCTGCGGGGTACGGTGCGAGCAGGCCCCGTGTGCCCAACGACATCCCTCAAAACCGCAAGAAAAATCGGAGGGTGGAATTCATTTTCATGCAGCCTCCGTATCCGGACGAACTTTCCGTCACTCCCGTCACGGAAAAGGGGCTGCTCGAGCAGGAACCATTGCCGCGGATCCTCGAGTGAAAGGGGAAATGACAGATCATGACCACGCAACGAAACCGTCAGGACCGGCGAAGCCATATCCGGGTACGGGATCAGATACTCCTGCAGTTTCGTCCCGTCGGGGAAGAAGAATTCAAAAAAATCCTTGCCTCCTTCACCAACGGGACCCAATCTCCATGGACTGATTCCGCCCACCTCCTGGGCAAGGGCATTCAGGCGCACCTGCGGAAGATCCGGGAGCGGGACGAGGCCCTCGCGAATATACTCGAGACCCTGGATCAAAAACTCACCATGATCCTGAACATCCTGAATCTTCAAGAAGAGACTGAATCCCAGGCGGATCCACAACTTGTGGACCTCAGTGCCACGGGACTCGCCTTTTCGAACGCGACCTCCCTGCCCATCGAACAACTGCTGGAATTGAACATAGGGCTGCTCCCGCAGCGCTTCCTCTTCCGCTGTTACGGAAAAGTCACCCGCTGCGATCAGGGACCGGAGGGTTACGGCGTGGCTGTCAACTTCGTGTGGATCACAGAAGACGATCAGGACAAATTGATCGAGCACATCTTTCAACGCCAGGTGCTGCAGCTCAGAATCCGAAGACATCAGCGGGAGAGGTTCGATCGCGACGAGGAAACCTAGCCCTTCTTCACAAGGCCCTGGCCCGGCACGTACCTCACAGACACACCGATCTGTTCGCTCTTTCTCCCGGGCGGGGGCTGCCACTCCATTTCTTCCTTGCCGCACCGGATCAAAAGCCGCCCCGACTCCAGGAGAGTACCCGCGATACGGGCCTCGAGGCCACCCAGTGCATCCCGGACCGCCTGGCGCTGTTCGCATATCGCGTCCAGTTCCTCGTCACGCTGCGCCTGCTGCTGAAGGATGCCCACAACCGCGATCACCCTCTTCCCCAGGGAGTGAAGGTGGCGGCCGTGTCTTTCCATCCAGGCGGAAGTCTGATCCGATGCCTCCAAAGGACCCACCGAGCCGTTCAAAAACGAGGCGACCAGCTTCCTGAGATCGCGTACGCCCTCCATGTGTTCGGGCATCGTTGTATTCAGGGCGATCTTCAGGCGTTCGACCAGGACGGTCACCCGGTCCTTCAGCTCCTGGGCGGCGACCTCCTTGGCATGGAGAAGCTGGCCCTCCCGCTCATCCAGCTTCCGGAGCTGCAAGAAAAGATCTGGACCCAGGTCGACATCCACAAAGTTCCGGAAACTGATTCCCGTCATACTGACCCTGTGGGCGGCGATGGTGAGTTGCCCGCAGAGCACCTCCGGGGTGCCGTGGGGGCGCACCAAAACTTCCTTCGCGCAGAGATGGCTGTTGATAAGTTCCCTGGAGGCGGCTATCGCCTCGACTGCCTGAAGCTGCGCATTCAGGGCGGCCGCCACCTGGATGGTCTTGCCGGCCTGGACACTGCTCCTCACGAACGAGGCGGTGAGGGATCCGGAGACATCCACTGCCTCGCCCTCTACAGCACCCTTCACCTCCAGGCTCCCCTCGATCATGGCGGAAAAACGGCCCCGGATGTCGCCCTTGACGACCACATCGGCAACACACCGGATTTCCTGGCGGGCGTCTCCGAGATTTCCGGTGCTGAAGTCCACGTCCCCGACCACAATAGTGTTCTGTACCGCGACGCTTCGCAGGGTCTCCACAGCCTTCACTTCGCCTTGAAATTCCGAGATTATGATGCCCGCCTTGACGGCCATCAGATCCAGGGTTTCCCTGCCGCTTTCCTCGTCCCCGCCCGACTCCACCGCGATGCCTTCACCGATCTCAAGTGCCCTCGGCTGTCCCGGTTTTGGACGGACAGGCATGCCGTATACGTCCGTGCCCGCGAGACCGTCCGTCGGTGCCAGAATTTTCAAGAGGCAGTCGCCCGTCCTGGCCTGGGGGAAACGATTGACCTGGCGAAAGTCTATGGTCCCGTCATCGGAGAGACGTCCTGGCCTCGTCTGGTAGTCGAACAGGATCTGAAGACTCCCGTCCAGCCCGTCGAGAGGCGACTCTCCAAGGATATTGAGCAGTCGGGCCTCTGCCGAACAATCCAGCAGTACCGTCCGTGGCCTGAGATCGACATCGCTTGCCGGGGCTGAAAAGGTGAATGCCGCCGCACGATTCTCCCGGATCTCCCGTAAGACCTCCTTGGGAATCTGGACGCGGAACTCGCGGAACACATAGGCAAGGGCATCGGCAAGAACCTCCGTCCTCACCTCTCTGGCGGGAGGCAAGTCCATGGTGACCTTCAGGAGGTCGGAACCCAGGCGGGACTCCTCCCTGGTTTCCAATATCCAGGCGGCCACGTCTTCGGGGGACGAACCGGGGGGATCGTCCGGTTTCGGCTCCATGATCATTTCATGCCACCGGTTTGCCCGGCCGCTTCTTCAGCGCCTGCGGGGCAGGCCCCGCAACGCGTGCAGCGGCCGGGGAGGCAAAAGGGTGTCTCCCGCCCCTGCGAGGCCCGTTCCCACTCTGCCCGCAGGTATTCTCCACGCACGGGATGCTCTATAAAGTCCCAGGGCAGAGCCATCCCGACAGCAATGCCCTCCTCATAATACCTCTCGGCCCGAACACCCGAATCCTTCAAGGCGCGGCGCCAAGGCACGCCGCGGAGACTCACCGCCTCCAGAACCGGGGCAAGCGACCTGTCGCCCCGGCTCAGCACCGCCTGGAACCGCGCATCCCTCACTGAATCCAGCCGCACCTTGACGTTGGGCAGGGGTGGCAGTCCCTTCGAGAGGATCTTCCGCCGGTTTCGCAAGTCCGATTCCGCCGGCAGGCCGGCCCATTGCAAAGGGGTTCGCGCTTTGGGGACAAAAGTGCTCACGGACACGGTCACAGTGCCGAGACGGCCCCGCGAACGTCCCAGCGGCCTCACCGCCCTGCGTATCTCATCCACCAGCATCACGATCCCTTGAACGTCCTCATCGGTCTCAAAGGGGAGCCCAAGCATGAAATAGAGCTTCAGTTCCGGAATGCCCGCGGCAGCCAGATTCTCCGCAGCCTTCACAATGGTCCTGCTGTCGAGATGCTTGTTGAGGGCCCTGCGCAACCGGTCCGAGCCCGCCTCCGGCGCCAGGGTGGCGGTCCTGGTCCTGGACGCCCCGAGGAGCGAAATAAAAGAAGGAGTCATCGCATCGGCCCGGAGGGAGGAAAATGCCAGTTCCACACCGCTCTCCAAAAGCTGCTGGCAGAGCTGTTCCACATCTTCCCTTCCAAGAAACTCGAGACCCACCAGGCCCACCCGGCGGGTTTTCCCCCGGGCAGCCAGTGCTGCCCGCAGCGATTCCGCAGGCCACGGCCGCGGGGGTCTGTAAACGAAACCGGCGGCGCAGAACCGGCATCCCCTCCCGCATCCCCTGGCGAGTTCCACCAGGAACATGTCGGGAAAGGCCGAACCGGGACTTATGATTGCGCTGTACGGCGCCGGGATGGGCGGTACAGCCGTCACGGCCGGCCGTACAGGAAAAGGGAAGCCCCGTTGCACATCCCGGACCGCCAAGGCTCCGCAGCCGCCATCATGGACCATGCGGTACGCCTCGGGTACATAGACGCCCGCCACGGTGGCCGCCAGAAGGCGGATCCGTTCGGCCCGCGGGAGAGACCTGTCCCCGAGAACAGGAAGCAACGCGAGAAAGGCTGCGGAAGCCGCCTCGAAATCCCCGAGGACAAAGGCGTCAACGAAAGGGGCCGCCGGTTCGGGATTGATCAGTGGGGCCACGCCTCCGGCAAGGACCAAGGGCTCAGGCCCGATCCGGTCCCGGGAGCGGAGCGGAACCCCGGCGCAATGCAGAGCCCTGATCATGCCGAGATACCCAGTCTCGAAACTCAGGGAGAAGGCGAGAATATCGAAATCCCGGAGAGGGCGGCGGGATTCTTCGGAGAGCCAAGGGCCGGGAGATCCCATATGGGTCCCGCCGCGGTCCGGGGCGAAGACCCGCTCGGCCACCCCGTGACCGGCGGTGTTGATGGCCGCATAAACGGTCTGTAGGCCGAGATTGGCCATGCCGACGGCATAGAATTCCGGGAACACCAGGGCGATAGAGGTCCGTCCCGCCCAGGATTTCCGGACTGCTCCCCTCTCAGCCTTCCTCGTCCTGGTCCATCTTGGCAAGTTCTTCAAACCGGATGTCTATACCCAGAACCCCCACGATCTGGTCTTCTTCGTCGCGGATGGGACCCGAGACGGTGATGCACAGGGCCCCGGTGATCTTGGATGTGTAAAAGTCGGTACCATGGATCTTGCCGTCCTTCATGGGCCGAATGAACCAATGCCTGCTGGAAAAATCCCCGTCCAGCTGGAAATTGGCGTAGCGTTCCCTGTCTTCCAGCCGGGTAATGTTCTGGGTGATCTTCTTTCCTTCGGAATTCACCACATAGAGAAACTGGACGTAGGGGTTGTCATCGAGCACCTGGCGCAGCACCGGTTCGATCCCGGATGGATCCATGGAACGTACGGCTGGGTTCTCGACCAGCATTCCCACGAGATGAAAGACGAGTTCATGCGCCCTGGCCTTGAATCTCTCGAAATCGGAGGTGAAGAGTTCGGGAAGGTGCTTCCTGGCAAGGGTCTCCATCTCGCTCTGCGACATGGCCGTCACCCTGCCGTCCTCATACTGCTGCATCACCTTTTTGTACACTTTCACCACCCCGGGGTGACGCTTATCCACCATGGCGTCGCCCTTGAGGCCGAGATGTGCGTTGATCCAGTGGGCGATGCCGGCCGTACCGGCCTTGTCCGATACGATGACGGAAACGGGCCGACCCAGGATCTTTCCCGTGTCGAAGATATTGTATATCTCCTCGTTCTTCAAAAGACCGTCGGCGTGTATCCCCGCGCTGGTGGCATTGAAGTCCGCCCCGACCAGCGGATAGTTCCTGGGGATATGAACGCCCAGGTTGACCTCGAAGTACCCAGCCACCTCGGTGATCGCCCGGGTGTCTATGCCGTCATCCGTCCCGCGGAGGGCGATCCGTTCGATAAGCAGGGCCTCGAGCGGGGTATTCCCCGTGCGCTCCCCGAAGCCGAAGAGCGTGGCGTTGATGGCCCCGCATCCGTAAATCCAGGCAGTGGTGGCATTGATCACCACCTTGTGGAAATCGTTGTGACCGTGCCACTCCAACAGCTCACCCGGGACCCCCGCCTCGTCCATCATGGCCCGCACGAGCTTGGGCACGCTTCGGGGCAGGGCGGCCCCTGGGTACGTCACGCCAAAACCCATCGTGTCGCACAGCCTGATCTTGATGTCGATACCGCTCTCCTCCCGGAGCTTCATGAGCTCGATGGCGAAAGGGACGCAAAAGCCGTAAATATCGGCCCGGGTGACATCCTCGAAGTGACAGCGGGGACGGATGCCCAGGGCCAAAGCGGCCTTCACGATGGCGAGATAACCCTCCATGGCCTTGGTCCGGGTGCTCTTGAGCTTAAGGTAGATGTGGTAGTCCGAGGCCGATGTGAGCACCCCGGTCTCTTGGAGCCCCATCTCCTTGACCAGCTTCAGGTCCTCGCTTTTGGCCCGGATCCAGCCAGTGATGCCGGGGAACTGGTATCCCTTGGCCCGGCAACTGTCCACCGCCGCCCGGTCCTTCGCCGTATACAAAAAGAATTCGGACTGACGTATGATGCCTTTCGGCCCGCTCAGCCTGTGCAGAAAATCGAAGATATCCCCGATCTGCTCCACCGTATAGGGAGGCCTGGCCTGCTGGCCGTCCCTGAAGGTGGTGTCGGTTATCACCATCTCCTGGCAGGGGCTCGGTGTCAGAAACTTGTAGTCGAAATCGATGCGGCAGACCTCGGAGTAAGGGAAAATATCCCGCATCAAGTTGGGCTCGGCCACATCCTGAAGCTGAGGTCTCCAGTGCTCGCTATGCACGTGGTCCAACAATCTGCGGCCTGAATTCCACTTGGCCATGGATGTTTCTCCCCGCAGGCCACCATCGTGCCCGCTGGCAAGGTCTCAGGGGACTATTTCCAGCCCGGTTTCAAGTAAAGTTCGGCCAGCTGCGCCATGCTGATCCGCGCCGGGGCCTGGGTCAGCGGGCACTGGGCCTTCTGCGTCTTCGGGAAGGCGATGACGTCTCGGATGGTGTCCATCCCCGCCATGAGCATGACCAGCCGGTCCAGTCCGAAGGCGATCCCGCCGTGCGGCGGAGCTCCATACTCCAAGGCATCCAGCAGGAAGCCGAACTTCTCCTCGGCCTCCCCGGCTGGAATGGAAAGGGCATCGAAGACCGCCTGCTGTATTGCGCTCTGATGGATCCGTATGCTCCCGCCGCCAATCTCAACGCCGTTGAGCACCAAGTCGTAGGCACGGGAACGCACGGCGGCGGGGCTGTCGGCGAGCAGGTCCATGTCTTCCGCCTTGGGAGCGGTGAAGGGGTGATGAACCGCCGCGAATCTGCCCGCATCTTCATCATACTCCACCAGGGGGAAATCCGTGACCCACACGAAGCTGTATCTGCCCCTCGGGGCAAGGCTGCGGCGCCTGGCAAGTTCCTGCCGCAGTTCGCCAAGTACTCTGTAAACCGTTGTCCGCTGATCCGCGCCGAAGAAGAGGATGTCGCCCGCCTTTGCGTCCATCCGGCGGGCAACTGCAGCCTGCTCGGGCTCGGAAAAGAATTTGGCGACGGGTGACTGCCACGTGCCGTCCGCCCTCATCTTCACCCACGCAAGCCCCTTGGCACCCAGGCCTGTAGCGAAGCCGGTGAGATCGTCCAGCTCTTTTCGGGACAGATCCGCCATGCCCCTGGCGTTGAGAGCCTTGACCACCCCCCCGGCCGCAACCGCCTGCTGAAACACCGTGAGCCCGCAACCGGAGGCTATGTCCGTGAGATCGCGGAGTTCCAGGCCGTAACGCACGTCAGGACGGTCGGTACCATAACGCTCCATGGCATCCTGGTACGTGAGCCGGGGAAACGGGAGCGAAAGATCGAGGCGGAGAGTCTGCCGGAAGAGGTGGGCCATGAGCCCTTCTATGAGGACAATCACGTCCTCTTCTTCCACAAAGGACATCTCCATATCAAGCTGGGTGAACTCCGGCTGCCGGTCCGCCCGGAGGTCCTCGTCCCGAAAGCAGCGGACGATCTGGTAATACCGTTCCAGGCCGGAGATCATGAGAATCTGCTTGTAGAGCTGGGGCGATTGGGGGAGGGCGTAGAAGTGTCCGGCCGAGACACGGCTCGGGACGAGATAATCCCGGGCACCCTCCGGCGTACTCCTGGTCAACATGGGGGTTTCGATCTCCAAAAAATCCATGCCGTTCAGGTACGACCGGATATTCTGGCAGACCGTGTGGCGGAGCCGGATGTTCTGCGTCATCTTGGGCCGCCTCAGGTCAATATACCTGTACCTGAGCCTGAGTGTGTCGGAGACTTCACCCTCCTCATCCAGAGGAAATGGGGGAGTCTTGGCATAATTGAGAATCCGCAGCTCGGTACAGACCACTTCTATCATTCCGGTCTTCAGCTTGGGATTCTCCATGCCCTCAGGGCGCAATCTCACCCGGCCGCGAATCGCGATGACATATTCGCTCCGGAGCCCGTGGGCCTTCTCGTGGGAAGATCCATGGACCTCCGGAGCGAAAACGAGCTGGGTGAGCCCGGTGCGATCGCGCAGATCAACAAAAATGAGCCCGCCGTGATCCCGGCGTCTGAGCACCCATCCCATGAGGCAGACATCCTGACCGACGGCCTCCCCCGTCAGAGAATTGCAGTCATGGGTGCGCTTGAGCCCTCCCAGGGAATCCATGCCGGCTACCTCTCCTCTCCCATCAGATCTTGCACTGCCGAAACCACGTCACGAAGGGGCACACCGTGCTGCGCCTGGGTCTTCATGTTCCTGAGGACCACCTCTCCACCGTCCAACTCCTGATCCCCGACCAGGAGACACCAGCCTGCCCCCGTCCGGTCCGCCTGTTTGAGCTGGGCCTTGAGAGCCTTGTCCTCATAAGAAATCTCCACAATCAAACCATCCCGGCGCCATGCCTTGATCCAGGGAATAACCGCCTGCCTTGCCCTACCACCCAGGGCGGCCACGAAAAGGTCAGTTCCCTCGGCCTCGATCACACCGGGGAGAAGCATCATGAGCCTGTCGGCGCCGATGGCCATGCCTACTCCGGGAAGATCCGGTCCGCCCATGGCCTTGACGAGACCGTCATAACGTCCGCCGGCGGCCACGGTGCCCTGGGCCCCCAGATCGGGGGAGATCAGTTCAAAGGTCGTCCGGACGTAGTAATCGAGCCCGCGGACCAGATATGGATTCACCGTGCAGGGGATTCCGAACCCGGCGAGACAGTCGAGGACCGACTTTTCGTGTTCCACGCAACCGGGACAAAGATAGTGCTTGATGAGCGGGGCCCGCCGCATCCGCTCGCGGCAGCCCTCCTGCTTGCAGTCAAAGACCCGCAGGGGATTGGTCCCGCATCGCCGCCGGCAGTCAGGACAGAGATCCGCGGCCACGCCTTCCAGGTAGAGGCGCAGATCCTCTTTGTGAGCCGGTCTGCAGGTCGGGCAACCGAGGGAATTCACTTCGAGACGCAGGCCGGTCACGTCAAGCTCCTCCAGGATTTCCCATGCCAGCCAGATCACCTCGGCATCGGCCAGGGGCCCGTCGGTCCCCAGCACCTCCACATTCAACTGGTGAAACTGCCGGAGCCGTCCCTTCTGCGGGCGTTCGTGCCGAAACATGGGGCCGATGGTGAAGAGCTTGAGCACTGGAGACCGACCATACAGCTTGTGTTCGAGCACCGCCCTCAAAAGTCCTGCCGTGGCCTCGGGCCGGAGACTCAGAGAGTCTCCGTTCCTGTCGGTGAACGTATACATCTCCTTTTCGACGATGTCTGTGTGCTCCCCGATACCGCGGGAAAAAACCTGGGTCTTCTCCAAAACAGGGATGCGTATCTCCTTCATTCCCGCGGACTGAAAAACGCCTCTGGCCACACTCTCGACGTAATCCCAGCTTGCGGTCTCACCCGGCAGGATATCCTTGAAACCCCGGACAGCTTGTATTTCCACGTTCTGCTCCTCGTAGGCGCGGATGCACCTTGCCCGGAATATGCAAAGAAAAAGACCACATCCTCACCTGAAGGACGTGGACGCAGCCTCTCTATTTACTCGACTCTGAGGGGTTGTTCAAGGGAACCGCCGGCGCGCGTCAGGTGGTGAGGAGGCGGTATATCTCGGGGACTCTCCGGTGCAGCACGGAAACATCCGGGACAAGGCAATAATTCACCTCCCCGTACATGTGGGGCAGGTATTCTCTGGCTTCCTTGTCAATGGTGATGCAGAAGGGCCGCACACCCTCTTCCCGTGCCTCTATCAGGGCCATCCTCGTATCCTCCACGGCGTACGGACCCTTGTATTCATCGTAATCCTCGGGCTTGCCGTCGCTGAGGGTGATGAGGATCTTAAGCCTGGCTTCCACATCCCGCATGAGGCGGATCACGTGGCGGATGGGCGGCCCCATTCTCGTGTAATCCCGGGCCTCTATCCCGGTAATCCGCTCCTTCACCTCTTCGTCGTACCGGTCCTCGAAGTTTTTGATCCGGAAGAAATGGCAATCCGTCCGGCGCATCCCGGTGAACCCGTACACCGCATATCTGTCACCCAGCATCTCGATCGCCTCGCAGAGCAGGACCAGCGATTCCTTGATGGCCTGGTTGATCCAGCCCTCGGTGGATGCACTCATATCGACCAGAAAGGCAACGGCGATGTCTCTCGTCACCCTCTTCTGCCTGATAAAAAGGTTTTCCGAAGGACTGACCGAGGCGTGGGAATCGGCATAGGCCTCCACCAGGGCGTCGAGATCCAGGTCTTCGCCCTCGCGCTGGCGGCGGAGAGAGCGGTATCCCTGCCGCAGCATCTCGAACTGACGGCGCAGGATGGCGATTTGACCCCGATGGCGGCGAAGGGTCTGCGCCAGAAAATCACCCCGCCCCTTTGGGGTGCGCATCTCCTTGAGACTGCACCACTGCCGGCGATAGGCCCGGCGTCTGAAGTCCCACTCGTCATAGACGTGGGCTCCCGTGACAGGCTCGGTCCCGGATTCCTGGGGGACGTCCACGTTCAGACAGGTCCCCCTGGCGAAACCGATTGCCCCGGAGACATATTCCGCAGGTATCTCGCCGAGATCCGACCGTATCTCCTCCAGCAGCCCCTGCAGCTCCTCCCCGAAAGTCCCGTTCTGGCCCTGGAGCATGAGCCACCGGGCGGCTTCGAGCCTATCTGGATCGCTCGTGCTGCGGCTGTTTGGGGGAACGAGCAAGGCCACACCACCGTCTCCGTCGGTAGGGACCGGAAGACCTCGAAACATCTCAGGCCGGTCGTCTCCCTCACCATCTGACTCACAGTTCCCGGAAGAGACGACCAAGGTAGCCAGGATCTCCACCACCCTCTTTTCGCATTCCTTTCGACGCCTGAGAAGCTCGCGCGCCACCGCCCTGGGCCGGAGAGTACCAATGTACGGGAGGAGCCGACGCGCCGACTCCAGCCCCTTAACCCACCGATCCCGTTCGGAGAGCATGGCACAGGCAACCGCCGTCTCTATTGCCGAAACGCCTGGAGCGCGAAGGCCCACGAGAACACGGCGAAGGGCCTGATCGACCTCTGGGCCGCAGGAGGGATACCCCTGAAGGATCCACCGCACGAGCTGGGCCACGGGCCGCGGAGCCAGCGCCTCAGCCGCCTCTGGCGACTGCATCAGAAGGGCCTTCAAGCAGTCGAGATCCCGCCCCAGCCCAGGAAAATCCCTGCTGAGGGCGGCCTCTATCCGGACGGTATCTACCAGGGCGTACAACTCTCCCGCCTCTTCACCGGGGAGAAGCCTTTCACAGACGAATTCAATGCCGGCGGTCTCGCCACAGGCCACCCCTTCCCCGGGCGGGATGGCGCCGGGAAATCTCTCCTGGACCTCTGTCAGCGGGAGAAGAAAAGACTGATATCGGACCTGGGCGCCCTTGTGCAAGACCAGCATGCGGTAGAGCAGGGCATTGCCGGCCCGATCACGGCAACTGGAAACCACTCGGGGGCCGTAAATAGCGGCCGTGTCGGTGCAGATTACGTCGCTGTGTCTCAAGGGAAGTTCTCGCCCAGCCAGGCCGGCAACCAGGAGCCTCAGCCGTTTCGCTGTCTCCTCCAGGGTGACAACCCTGTCGTCCCTGGCGTATCCGAGCGCGGTTTCTTCCACGTTGGAAAGGTATCTTCTCGCGGGAAGAAGACCCTCCGCTTCGTACACTGCCAGCGCCCCACGGACCCAATCTTCCACCTGCTCCATCTCCAGGATACCGAGGGCCGCGCCAACGTGTTCCATGAAGCTGAAGGCGAGCATGTCTGAGACCGAACACGCAATGAGTTCAACGAGTCCGAGCACCGGCCCGATCTGCGAGGCTGGAAGCCGGACGAGCATCTCTGCCGCGGTGTCCACATGGCAATATGCGATATTTTCTGTGTAAAAGATCTGAAGCAGCGCGGAACGTACCGAGTCAAAGCGCTCGCTTGCGGATGGCTCGGGCGCTCCATGCCGATCCGTATCCATGGGCAGGAACATGTTTGCGTTCTTCTCCTCGTGCCGGCCGCAGCCCGGGGACGGCTCTAAAAGACCGCAGTCACCATCTCCCCGAGCCCCGCCAGGATCTCATGGTCATCGGTGAGCGGCTGGCACACGGCGACTTCGCAGGCCTTCCGCCCCTCAATTCCAGCATGGATGAGCTTGCCTGCATGGATGAGCAGCCGCGTGCTCGCCCCTTCCTGGAGTCCCTGGTCCTTCAAATTGCGGCTGAGCCGGCCGAGCTGGACGAGCCGATCCGCCACGGCCCGAGAGACACGGGCCTCGTGGCTCACGATGTCCGCCTCGAGTTCAGGTGAAGGATAGTGAAATTCCAGAGCAACGAAACGCTGTTTCGTACTTGGTTTCAGGTCTTTGAGCACGCTCTGGTAACCGGGATTGTATGAAATCGCAAGCATGAATTCCGGAGGGGCGGAAATCAGTTCACCCCGCTTCTCAATGGGAAGAGTCCGCCGGTCATCGGCCAGGGGATGTACCACCACCGTGGTATCCTTCCGTGCCTCGACGATCTCGTCAAGATAACATATCCCGCCCACCTTGACCGCCATGGCCAGAGGCCCGTCGACCCATACCGTCTCGCCCGACCTGAGCAGATACCGCCCCACCAGATCGCTGGTAGTGAGGTCGTCGTGACAGGAAACGGTTATGAGGGGCCTGGCGAGCCGCCAGGCCATGTACTCCAGAAAGCGGGTCTTCCCGCAACCCGTGGGACCCTTGAGAAGCAGGGGCATGCGTTCCCTGTACGCAGCCTCGGCCAGAGGGATCTCGTCGCCCTGGGAACGGTAATACGGCTCCTGCCGGATGTAGTATTCATCAATGCGAATCGACTCCATGGGGATGACCGGCTCCTTGCGGTTTTTTGCGGGCTGCCAAAAAACAGATGGAAGTAAGATAAGGTGCACATGCCGCGTGGCAAGATGCGCGGGAGGAATCTGGCCATGAGGGCAGGCAGGGGCATTCGCTTCTTGCGGGAGCCGGGGTCTCGGCCCCTCGATTCCCGGGATGCGTCAGGCCCCGCCGGCCCCCGACCCGGATCAGCGGCGCACGGACAGCACGTGCCAGCGGCAAATCAGACCTTCACAGATCCCTTCCTGGCACGGATCAAGGCACTGAGCCCGGACCAGTCCACGCCACTGTGGCGGCAATTCGCGCTGTCGAGCAGCATCACCTGCGGGATGAACTGAACCCTGGTGCCCTTCCGTGCTCCCGCCCCCCAAGGTGAAAGGTACCGCAGGCGCAAGTACTTTCGGGCGAGATCCCGGGCGCAGATTGCACCAATCACTGCCCCGGGGCGATGCGTCCGGATCAGCCGCTCGATGAACTGCCTGCTGGGCAGGATTCCCGTTTCCCGATGGAGCCTGCCGCTGACTACCACGTAGACGCCGATGTACCCGAGATCTTCAGCATCCCTCTTCATCTCGCCGACTTGACATTTCAGACATCCGGGGACACAGCAGAGACCGAAATTCGGATCGATGCGGCCGGGGCAGTCCCTGGCCCGCAGGCAGTATGGAAGAAGGAGAAGACGCCGATGGAACGGAACCAGTTCAAACCGAGGCAGAAAGAACCGGTTGGCGGCCAGCACAATCCCCTCCACCCATCTCTCGGACTGACCCTTAGGGAGGAGACCGGACAGGGCCGAGAAAAGAAGGATGCGGCCTGGTATGGATATGATGGCAGAGAGACCCAATGTGTTCTCCCGATTCGCAACTCACCGGCCGGCGTCTCCGGGCTGCGGCGCGGAGCGAGCACCGGGGTGCACGGCGGCTTCACCCCCTTGGTGCTGGAGAGTATAAACCGTCCAGGTCCGAATTCACATCCGCCGAGGCAAGCGGACGTCACAATATTCCATATGCTGCGTTTGGTGATCGTGCTCCGAGTTCAGGCTTCTCCCACGAGCAGAGCGACGGGGATGCCGCCGGTGACGAATCGGGTCACCTTTTCCATCCTGAACCCTAGTGCTGCAGCCAGCCGGGGATTAGCAGAAAGAACGACGACTCTCCATCCGGCGAATCTGTCCCGAATAATCGAGCCAAACCGCCGGTGCAGATCCACGACCTGCCCTTCCGACCCGATCCGCACACCGAAGGGCGGATTCGTGACTATCCACCCCGGCCCCTCCTCCAGAGGGAAGAGAGAATCCAGGGTTCCGGACCCGATATCAAGCGCCCCGAGCACCCCTGCCCTGCTGGCGTTCTCCCTTGCCGCCCGGAGGGCCCCCTCGTCCCAATCTCTGGCGGCTATCCTGGGACACGCCGTCGGTGGCCGGAGGCCCAGCGCCGCGTTTCTCATCTCCTGCCACAGAATGCAGTCAAAATTACGCCAGCGCTCGAAGGCGAAAGTCCGCTTGCCACCCGGCGGGATGCCCTGGGCGAACAGCGCCGCCTCAATGGGAATTGTACCGGAACCACAGAAGGGATCGAGAAGGGGGGCCTGTCCAGACCACCCCGCAGCCAGCAGCATTCCGGCTGCAAGATTCTCCCTCAGAGGGGCCTTTGCAGTGGCAAGCCGGTATCCTCGGCGGTGCAGGTGTTCACCGGAGCTGTCAACACTCAGCGTGCAGCGGTCCCGGACGATCCGCACGACCAGCAACCCCGCGTCACGAAGGGACTCCTCCTCTGCCTCCGGGGTATCGAGGGGCACCCAGCCGCACCGGTCGGCAACCCCCTGCACGACCCTCTCCGAAACAGCCCCGCTGTGATACAGGCGGCTGTGGCGGGAGGTCACCCGGACTCGCATCCGGCTGTCCCTGGGCAGGTAAAGCTCCCAGGGATAACGACCTACCCGCCTGCGCAGCCCCTCCAGATCGCGCATACGGAAATCCGCCACCCTCAGCAGCACCCGACTGGCGCTCCTGAGCCAGAGATTGGCCAGATACAATTCCCGAAGGCCGCCAGAGAACGCGACGCCACCGGATTCGGGACGGGCCTCGATTCCGAGGCCCCCGAGTTCCCGGGCCGTCGTGAATTCCAGGCCCGGCGGGGAGACCGCGAGGAGTTTGAACACGGATGCGCTCTCAGACCTGTTCATGAGGCCGCCTCAGGCAGCGCCGCTCCATTACGGAGCATTCAAAGGCGTTTTTCTTGGGTTCACGGCCGAGGGGGTTCTTCAGGGCGCGCCGCTCCGCGTGGATGGGACTAACCCAACCTGCGTGGATTGAGACAGAGTTTCAGGTAACCGTCCTGGCGGACCTCAGCCATGAGTTTCCGCGTCCGCTTCGAGATATCCAGCATATGTTTCGTCCCTTCGGACACCCCGTCCCAGAAACATATGACGAAATCCGCAGACCTGAGCAGCACCTCGTTGCGCATCATGGTGGCCTTGAGTCCATGCTTGTCCCAGGGAGAGGGGATGATCTTGAACTCAAGCCCGGTCTGGCGGGCGTATTCTTCCCCGAGACGATCGGCACCGGGGGCGTTCCCGGAAAGGACCACATCGCCCTCCACCAAGAGGGAATCAAGTACATCCTTGACGAGGGCATAGGACTCGATGTTCCTAGACCCCCCCACAGCCACCTTTGCCATGACTCGCCCCTTTCACTCATCTCCACCGCACCACGGGCTCACATCGCCCTTCCCAGGCCGGGCAGGCAGAACGGAGGTGCATTTTCGCAGAACATATGGGAAAATGATTTTTTCCGCCAGAGGGGCACAGACCCGACTTCCATTGCGCGCGAGGACAATTCACATGACTCTCAATGATCTCGGGACCGGAGACAGGGCCAGCGTCGTTCGGCTCACCGCCCGCGGCCCGTTCCGAAAACGCCTTCTGGAAATGGGATTTATCGCCGGTGCGGAGGTACAGGTTGTGAAATACGCCCCTCTGAAGGATCCTGTCGAATATCTCCTCAAAGGCTACCACGTGAGTTTGCGGCACGAAGAGGCGGCCCAGATCGTCGTGGAAAGGCTTTAGGCAGGCTTGGCTGGACTCCGCACGCCTTCCGCGCTCCCCGGGAGATGTTCCCTCACACGCTATGCATCTTCCTCGGCACCGGAATTATCTCGAATGATATCCTTCACGTTCTCCAGTGTGTAGAGAACATCGTGTATCGTCACCTGGGGGTGTTCGTCACAGAAATCATCCACTGCTGTGAGTATACGTTCCGTCAATTCTTCAAACTGATCAATGGTCAGACTGGTGGCCGGTTCCGTGGACATGAGGTGATCCAGATCGATCCCGTGGAACCTGATCAGTTCTTCCTTGATCTTTTCAAGACGGCGGGTGCGCCCTCGAGCGGACCGCTTGTTGTCCTTTATACTCACCACTTTCGCCATGATGTTCCCCCACTTTCCTCAGCGCTTGAGGAGCCACACATACTTTAGCTTAATTCCGCCGGCGCTGGCAAGCATTTTTGCCGCACTTCAAGCGGATTCGGCGGGCCCCGACGAGGCCGGAAATGCCCGGCATGGCAAAGGAAACGGCAAATTGACAAGGCTCTCCCCTCTCAGTACATTTCCCCCATGCTTTTGGAACAGATCACCATGCCAGCGTACGTTCAGGGGCTGAAGCGTACCAGGACCATCGTGATCCCCTTCGGATCCGTTGAAGAGCACGGGCGCCATCTCCCCCTGGGTACGGACACCGTTCACGCATTCGAGCTCGCCCGAGAGGCCAGCAGGCGGCATCCCCTCTTCGTGGCGCCGCCATTGTGGTATGGGCTGTGCCGGAGCACCAGCCGGCATCCGGGCACCGTCAGCATTTCGAGTACCTGTCTCAGGCTGCTCGCCAAGGAAGTGGTGATCTCCTTCTACGGGCAGGGCCTCAGAAACTTCATACTCCTCTCGGGGCACGCCGGGGGCACCCACATGTCGGCTCTCGCTGATTGCAGCGAGGAACTTCTGTCCCTCCTTCCGGAAAGTCGGCTGGCGGTTCTGACGGTCCTCGATCTCACCGCCAAGGCATGCCGTGACATCGTGGAGACGCCGGGCGACTCGCACGCCGGAGAAGTGGAGACGTCCCTCATGCTGTTTCTGCGGCCCGATCACGTATGCGGCACCAGCCCGGAGGAGTATCCCTCCTTCCCCGGGCCGATCCTCGTACGCGACAAAAAGCGTTACTGGCCCGGAGGTGTCTGGGGCGATCCTTCCAAGGCGTCCCTTGAGAAGGGACGGACGGTGCTCGAACGAGAGGCGGACGCCCTGGTGGAACTGGTGCGCACCCTCGAAACCTTCACGGAAGAGTGAAAGCATGACGGAAAAAAGAGGAAAGAAACGCCTCGTTCTTCCTTTCCTGTTCGGTCTCCTGGCGGTGGGCATGCTGCCTGCTTGCCAGACGGATGCCAATTCCGAGAGGGCTCCCAATTTCACACTCCTGGACCTCGATGGTGAGATCGTCCGGCTTTCAGATTTCGGCGGCCGGGTGGTTCTCCTGAACTTCTTCGCAACGTACTGCCAACCGTGCAGGTACGAGATTCCCGACTTCCTGCGCCTGAAGGAGCGTTACGAACAGCAAGGTTTCATCCCCATAGGAATTTCGGTGGACCAGAACGGGCCCATTGTACTCCCAGGCTTCATCAAGGCCCTCAGTATCGATTATCCCGTCCTTTTGGCCACATCGAAGGTGCTCGCGGACTACGGTGACGTTTATGCCCTTCCGGCCTCCTTTCTCATCGGCAGAGACGGACAGATCATCCAAAAGTATACAGGGATGGTCACGGAAGACGAAATCGAGCCCCTTATAGTGAAGGCCCTCGGCGCGGAGAAATGACAGGAAGCACCCGCCCCGTCCCCGCGGTCGAGCCAGGTCGCCCCTCACGGATCGGGCCGGCTGTGAGGGCAGGCGTTCTCGACCCCCGGGAGAGGCCCTGTCCGGATTGGATTCTATCTCCGCAGGGTGGCGATGAGCCGGTTGCGCTTGAGTATAAGGTCCAAGGCGTCACAGATATGCAAAAAGACGAGTTTGCTTGCCCGGATGGCCTCCAGTGCAGCCCCTTCCTTTCCCATGATACAGATGCCCAGAGCCGCATCCTTCAGCATGAGCGCATCGCTGCACCCGTTCCCGATGGCAATGGTGCTCTCCCGGCCGATTTCCTGGAGAAACGCGAGTTTCTGGAGATCTCCCCGCCCGGAGGCCAGACGGTGTACCCGCAGCGCACACGTCGGCCCCAGAGACTGCACCAGCCCCTCCAGCGTGAGGTTCGTGTCCGCAGTCAAGATGGAGACGCTGAGAGTCGCACAGAGTGCCTTCAGGCGTTCCTCCACTCCCTCTATCAGTATCCCGTCCACGGTCAGGGTGCCGTTGAGATCGAGAACGAGGTTCTTGATCCTGTAAGAACCCCCGCAGGGCAGGTCTACTTCCAGCATGCGGGAAGCCGCCATGAGAAATCCTCCTTGTCAATAGGGCCCTGTGTGGCGGGAGAACAACATGCCCGGATCACCGAACGTCCACCCGGGCGAAAAGGGACGTGCGGATACGGGCCGGCAGAAAGGCCACCGCCACATCAGCGGTCTTTCTCAGCAGGGCGAGGATGTCATCCGGCCCCTGCCAGTGCTCCCGGATGACATCCTCTTTGGTGCGCAACACCAGCCGGAGCAGGGCGAGCACCACCAGGTACGTGTCATCCACGAGGCCCAGGAAGGGCACCCAGTCCGGCACGAAATCCACCGGATTCAAGACATATGCGACCGTGGCCCCGAGAATGGCCTTGTCCGCCGCCGACACTCTGGGATCCCGCAGGAGATTCACAACCAGGCCCAAAAACCTGGGCAGCAGTCCGAGAACACCGGCATATCCGGAGCGGCTCCCATCCCCGCCGCCGGACCCCGGATCGCGCGCTCCGGTCTCGACGTGCTCTCTTCGCGTTTTCATGTCCGGTAGCTAACCTAAAATGCCCGAGAAGTAAAGAGGGGGGCACCGTGGCTTGCCGAGATGTCTCCGCATGGTATAGATTCGCTGTGACGGTTCCAGCGATGCCGTCCATACCTTCCCGGGGACTTTTCCACCGGGGGCCTGCGGGCAATCTCCCTCTCCGAGGATGCGAACCATGATCAGTCTCCATGGGCTTCTCTACCCAGTGACCTACGTTCAGACCGCCCATGCACACCGCCTTGGTCAGGTGTTCCGGCGTGTGAGCGTGCTCGTTCCCACCGAGGATGCTCCCCCATGTCGCCAGCCTTGGGAAAACGGCATGGAAATCGTAGCCACCATCCCCGCGCCGCTGGGCGATCGGCTGCCCTGGTTCGCCAATCTGATTGCGGGCTGGGAGACCTGGGCCAGGCAAATGGGGCTCGACCGGGATATCCCTGCCGGCCCCCTCCTTCCTGCCTTATCGACTCTCGAGGATGAATCGGTGACCCACATCATCGCCTCCCTCAAGGAGCCCGCCTCCTCCGATCCGGTCATCGAGGCCCAGATCATGCTGCAGCTCGCCCATCACCTGGATATGAACGAAGATCAGCTGGAGAGGGACCTGGAAGAGGTGGCGCGGCAGGAGGGGAGTCTCAAAGCAATCATGCAGGGGCCGGTCTGTGGGGAAATTGCCAGTAAGGCGCATTCAAGCCCCGCCTTCGCGGCACTGGCGCGCCCCGGCGACCGTCTCAGATCCTGGGCACGCCTCTGGCTAGCGCAACCGGCCCGCTGCGGGGCCTGGCCTGTGGGGTTCAATATCTCCACCCGGGACCTTGTGGAAAATGCCTACACCAAACTTGCCCCTGGGGAGGTACCATTCGAAATTCTGCGCCTAGCCCTTCCGGAAGACCCGCAGATGCGTCCCGGCTGTGACCCACAGATCGCCGGGGGCCTCGCCGCCCTGGTGGAGTCCATGGCCCGCCCCGGGCAAGGGCCATCTGTCCCGCAGGACCTCGGGGCCCTGGCCGCGGAAGTCGACGATCTGTGGAATCGTAAAATCAAGGGCGGGCGTACCGGACCAACCCTCGGGCTCACTGTATTCCCCGGCATAGAGTGGGCCGACATCATGGCATCTGTCGCAATGCCCCAGCCCATCTCCACCCGCCGGGGCGCAGGCGGCATCGGTTGGTCCTTCTTCCTGTACTGAAGGGGTTCCCCTCTAGAAAACCAGCGCGAGGCTCCTTTGGGCCGCATCCGCCACGCGGGCTAGGCCCTCGGGAAGAACCCCGAGATAGAGAATGCCGAGCGCCGTGAAGATGAGGGCTGCCACTGCAGGAATCCCCACGGGACCGCGCACCAAATCCCGCGTGGCATCCTTCATGTACAGCATGTAGATCACTCGCAGATAGTAGTAGGCGCCGATCACACTGGTGAGAATACCCAGGGCCGCCAGAAGCAGATACCCTTCCTTGATGGCCGCGGCGAAGACATAAAACTTTCCGATGAACCCTGCAGTGGGGGGCAGGCCCGCCATTGCCACAAGGAACAGAGACATCAGGAAACTCAGAGCAGGATACTTGAAACCGAGCCCCCTGTAGTCCTCAAGAGTCTGGGCCCTCCGTTCCACCCCGTCGAAGATGTAAACCACACCGAAGGCCCCGAGGTTCATGAGGGTGTACGCGAACAGATAGAACAAGACCCCCATCCTGCCCTCGTCGTTGGCCGCCAGGACACCCAAGGTCATGTACCCGGCATGGGCGATGGAGGAATAGGCCAACATCCGCTTGATGTTCTGCTGTGAGACGGCGATCAGATTCCCGAAGAACATGGTCAGCAGGGAAACCCACCACAGCACCGGCTTCCAGTATACGGCGAGAGCCGCTAGATGCACGGTGGGATAGAAGGCGGCCTCCCCGCTCTGGCTGAGAAGAGGAGTGAAGGCCAAGGCCAGAACCTTGATGAAGACACCGAAGGCCCCGGCCTTGACCGCCGTGGCCATGAAGCCAGTGATGATTGCCGGGCTCCCCTCGTAGACATCCGGCGTCCACATGTGGAAGGGGACCATGGCCATCTTGAAGAAAAGGGCGGCCATTATCATGGCGAGGGCCACCAGCAGCTCCGGCCTGTCAAAAAGTCCCCCTGACAGAGCGACGGCGATCTCGGCGAGGTTCACGCTCCCCGTCAGGCCGTACAGCAAGGCGAGACCGAAGAGAAAAAACGCCGAACCGAAGCTGCCCAAAAGGAAATATTTGAGCGCGCCCTCCTGCGAGAGCCGGTCTTCCTTGAGAAAGGCAGCAAGCACGTACACCGCCAGAGACATCACCTCAAGGGCGATGAACATCATCAGCAGGTCCACGGACTGGACGAAGGCGATGGTGCCGTACGCGGCGAAGAGCAGGAGGATATAGTACTCGCCTCGGATGAGCCCATTGTTGCTCATATACCCCATGCTCAGGAGCGTGGCCAGAATGGAGGCGAGGAGGATTATGACGGCGACGAAGGCGGAGAACTTTTCCATGGAAAAGACCCCGGCGAGCACAACCTCCTGGATGTACCATTCCCTGTAGACCACGTGCCACAGTGCGGCAAGGAGGATTATGACGGTGAGCCAGCCCAACCGCCGGACCCCCCTGCCCTCATCGCCCGGTGCGGTCCAAAGATCCGCAAAAATGAGGGCAAGTCCCCCCAGCAGGAGGATTATCTGCCCTCCTGCCACCTGCCAAAGCTGTTGGAGGCTAAAGGTGAATCCGAGATCGCTCATAGTGGTTGCTCCTCAGCCGCGCCCGGGTCGTCGGATTTTTCGCGCAACAGCGCGTGATGATAGAGAGTTTTGTGCGGTTGCGCCTCGTCGACCTTGACTAACTCAATGAAATCATCCACAGAGGTGTGCATCTTGTTCAGGAAAAAATTGGGATAGAGTCCTATCCAGAAGATGCCGACAAGTATAGGCACCAGGTAGGCCAGTTCCCTGAGATTGAGGTCCGGCAGGTTGAAATTCTTCGGATTCGTCACCTTGCCGTAGAAGACCCGCTGCACCATCCACAGCATATACACCGCTCCAAGGATGACCCCCAAGGCGGCGATCACCGCTGCCACCTTGTTCACCTTGAAGGCCCCGAGGAGGATGAGGAACTCCCCGATGAAACCGTTCGTCGTCGGCAGGCCGATTGACGACAGGGTCACCAGAAAAAATACGGTGGCGTATACCGGCATCACCTTCGCGATCCCTCCGTATTCGGAGATCAGCCTCGTGTGGCGCCGCTCGTAGATGATCCCGACCAAAAGGAAGAGCGCCCCTGTGGAGATGCCGTGGTTGATCATCTGGAGGATGGAACCCTCTACCCCCTGCCGGTTCAACACGTACAGACCCAGCATGCAATATCCCAGATGGGAAACCGAGGAATAGGCGACCAGCTTCTTGATGTCGGGCTGGACCATGGCCACCAAAGCCCCGTAGATGATCCCTATGAGAGACAGGACTATGATTGCGGGCGTGAAGAAGGCGGAGCCTTCTGGAAATAGAGGCATGGCGAACCGCACAAAACCGTACGTGCCCATCTTCAGAAGGATCCCGGCCAGGATGACGGAACCTGCCGTGGGGGCCTCGACATGGGCGTCAGGCAACCACGTATGGAGCGGGAACATGGGCACCTTGATGGCGAAGGCCAGGGCGAAGGCCGCAAAGAAGAGGATCTCGTACAGCCGCACAAGCTTGGTACCGTACAGTGAGAGCAGATTGAAAGTGAGTTCCCCTGTCTGCTGGTGGTGGAAATAGACCAACCCGATGATGCACACCAGCATGAGAAGGGAGCCCACTGCAGTGAACAGAAAGAATTTGATGGCCGCGTAAATCCGCCGCTCCCCTCCCCACACGCCTATGATCAGATACATGGGGATGAGCATGATCTCCCAGAACACGTAAAAAAGGAAAAGGTCCAGGGCGAGAAAGGTCCCGATCATCGCGGTCTCGAGGACCAGCATGGAGATCTGAAACTCCTTCACCCTGCGCTCCACCGCGGTCCATGTGGAGAGTATCGTCAGCGGGGTCAGAAATGTGGTGAGAAGAACAAGCCAGAACGACAGGCCGTCCATCCCCATGAAATAACTGATGCCGTAACTCGGTATCCACGGGTTGTGCTCCACGAACTGGAAACCGGAGTGGGCCGGGTCAAACCCGAAGTACAGCCTGAGCGACGCCAGGAAGACCACCAGCGATGTCACGAGCGATATCCACCGGATGATGTTCTTTCCCTGCTCGCTCTTCTGAGGGATGAAGAGCATGGCCGCAACCCCCAGCATGGGGAGGAAGGTCACATAGGTCAACAGAGGCGTGTTCATGGTCGGTCCTTTGATCCTCTATGCAATCTGTATTTCACAGATGTCCTGTGGACTCAGGGGAAAGACATCTACTCCCCTCGGCCCTTTTACTGGAGCCACAGGAAATACCAGAGCACAGCCGCCAGCCCCACGAGCATGAACGCGCCGTAGGACTGGAGGTACCCGTTCTGTACGTTCCGCACCGCGCCCGAACCGTTCTGGACGAGCCAACTCTGTCCGTTGATTCCCAGCCCGTCTATGATGACCACATCCACCACTTTCCAGAGAAAGACAGAAAAGTAATAGATGGGAAGGACAACCAGATGGTAATAAATCTCGTCAACATAGTACTTGTTGTAGACGAGCTTGTAGTGCAGGGCGTATGTCTTCGAAAGAGTTTCCGGCAGTTCCGGGAACCTCCTGATGTAGACTACGTAGGCCCCGTAAATACCGCATGCGGCGATGAGGACCGACAGACCCATGAGGGTCCACTCAAGGGCGTGCGAATGGTGTTGCACGGCCACAGAAGCGGCGATCACCTCCTGGGAATGTTCAAACACCGGCTCCATGAAGTGCTCGACCACGTTGGGAACACCACCAAGAACATGGCCTATGAGAGGCGAGATGCCCAGCCAGCCCCCTACGAAAGACAGGAGGGCCAGAATCATCAGAGGACCGGTCATGGTGAGAGGCGACTCGTGCAGGTGGTGTTCCTGCTCGTGAGTCCCGCGGAATTTTCCGTGAAACGTCATGTGGATCAACCGGAACATGTAAAAGGCGGTGATGCCGGCACCGAGAGTTCCCATGAACCAGATCACCTTTCCGGCCCCCGGATAGTAAGGGAAGGTGAACGCTTTCCAGAGAATCTCGTCCTTGCTGAAGAACCCGGCAAAGGGCGGAATCCCCGCGATGGCGATGGTCGCCACCAGCATGGTGACATAGGTGATCGGCATCTTCCGGGCCAGCCCCCCCATGCTCCGCATATCCTGCTCCCCGCCCATGGCGTGGATCACCGAGCCCGAACAGAGAAACAGACAGGCCTTGAAGAAAGCGTGGGTCATGAGGTGGAAAATGCCCGCCCAGTAAGCCGTGACACCCACTCCGATGAACATGTACCCCAGCTGACTCACTGTGGAATAAGCGAGCACCCGCTTGATATCGTTCTGGAGAATACCGATGGTCGCGGCCATGAGGGCCGTGGCCGCCGCCACGAAGGCCACCGTGAGCAGGGCCGTGGGGGCCAGTGTATAAAGGATGTTGGACCGGGCCACCATGTAGACGCCCGCAGTCACCATTGTGGCCGCATGGATGAGGGCGGAAACCGGCGTTGGGCCGGCCATGGCGTCGGGGAGCCAGGTATAGAGCGGTATCTGGGCGGATTTCCCTGTGGCGCCCAAAAACAGGAGCAGGCATATGGCCACCATCACAGGGGAATTCAGGGCAAGCTGGCCGGCCTCGTGCATATGGAACGCCTTCGGGAAGACCTCGAGATACGAAAGGGAGCCGAAGGTGATAAACATGAGAAAGAGTCCCAAGACGAAACCAAAATCGCCGATCCGATTGACGATGAAGGCCTTCTTGCCGGCATCGGCGTTGTCGTCCCCTTCATACCAGAACCCGATCAGAAGATACGACGCCAGTCCGACGCCCTCCCAGCCCACGAACATCACCACATAATTGGCCCCGAGAACCAGCATGCACATGAAAAAGACGAACATGTTGAGATAGGAAAAATATCTCCAGTACGATGCGTCGTGGTGCATGTAGCCGATACTGTAAATGTGGATCAGGAACCCGACGCCGGTCACCACGAGGATCATGACCGCCGACAGCTGATCAATCAGAAAGGCCAGATCCACGTGGAGACTTCCTACCGCCATCCAGCTCCACAGGATCTGCACGAGCTGTCTGTCCTCCACCGGCCTGCTGACGAGGTCGTTCACGGCGACGACCGCCATCACGAACGAGAACCCCACGCTGGCGCAACCCACGTAGGATACGAACGTCTTGCCGGCTTTTTTGCCGAAGAGGCCGTTGAGCACAAAGCCCAGCAGAGGGAAAAACGGTATGAGAAAGAGATAACTTTCCATGAAGAGCTCCCTACGCAGACGGGGTGATTATTTCCACGGCACGGCGAAACACAGACGACCCGCCCTTACCATTTCAAGACGCTGAAGGAGTTGACGTCCACCTCCCGCACGTGCCGGAACAAGGCTATGAGCAGCGCCAGACCCACGGCCACTTCGGCCGCTGCCACGGCGTAGATGAACATCACCATGACCTGCCCTCCCATGTCGGCCCGGAACATCGAAAACGCCACCAGCATGAGGTTGACAGCGTTGAGCATCAGCTCCACCGACATGAAGAGGATGAGGGCGTTCCTCCTCGTCACGAACCCGATGGCGCCGAGCCCGAAAAGTACAGACGACAGAACCACGTAATGGGTGAGCGTTACCATGAAGCGTTCCCTTTCAGAGTTTCTTCTTGGACAGATAGATGGCCCCGATCAACGCCACGAGCAGGAGCACCGAGGCCACTTCAAAATGGAGAAGGAACTCACGAAAAAAAAGATCCCCGAAGGCGGACGGAGCGCCGAAACCGTCCGGAAGCCCCGGCTGTCCCGCCAAATCCGTGACACCTTTGACCCCCACGGCCAGAAGAGCAACCACAAGGGCACCCGCAATGGCACCCATGGCCCTGTAGGCCATATTTTCCTGGATTGCGCTCATCACGTCCTCCGGAGTCATGAGGAGCATGATAACGAAAACCACCAGCACCAGGATCGCCCCGGCGTAGATGGTGATCTGAAATATGGCCACAAGGGGGGCGTGCAAATGCAGATACAGGCTTGCACATGCAATAAACACAGTGAGCAACCCCAGGGCACTCGGAAGTGCGTCCCGGGCTGTAATTGTAAAGAGCCCGGCGAGCACTGCCATGGTCGCGAAGACCCAAAAATAGATGTCCATAATTCGTCACCCAGATCCGATATTCTCGCGTTGACCCTACGGTTTTTCCGGCCTATTCCTTGCCGGCGTCATCCTGTCCTTCCTCGGGTGCAGGGGCCTTTTTCGCCTTGGCCTTGACCGGCTTTTTCGCCCCGGCCGCCGCCTTAGGAGCGGCCTTCTTTGCCGCGGCCGGCTTGCCACCCTCCCCCTCTGCTTCGGCTGCCTCCTCACCCCCTCCCGCCACCGGAACAGGCTTGCGGGGCGGTTTCAGGTTGCCTTCCGCCTTTGCCTTGTGGAAATTGGCCAGAAGTCTTTCCTTGGTGAGCTGGCACTCCTCCTGGGTATATCGGGCAAGTTCGTAGCCCTGGCCCAGAACCAGAGCTTCCTTGGGGCAGGTCTCTTCGCAGAAACCGCAGAAGATGCAACGGAGAAGATCGATGTTGAAAGACGCACAATAGGTCTTGGCGGCGTAGCGCTCTTCCTGGCCCTCGGGAACCTTGCCCCGCTCCACCGTGATGCACTGCGCAGGGCATATCTTGGCACACATGCCGCAGCCGATACACTTCTCCCTGCCCTGCTCATCCAGGCACAGCATGTGCTCGCCCCGGAAGATGGGGGAGATTTCCCTGCGGTCTTCCGGATACTGCCAGCAGGTCGGCACGGTATGAGGGCCAGCCTGCAGAGACGCCCGCATGTTGAACTTGAAGTGTTTCCACGTGAGACCGAGCCCCTTCACGATCTCCCAGAGATAAACACGCTCGCCCAAGGTATATTTTTTTTCTACAACTGGTTTGGCCATGATGCGCTCCTACACAGTCAGTTGAATGGCCAGCGCGGTGATGAAGAGGTTCGCCAGGGCGAGGGGGATGAGTGCCTTCCATCCGAGCCCCATGACCTGATCGTAACGGAACCGCGGCACCGTCCACCTGACCCACACGAACAGCCACAGGAAGAAGGCAGTCTTCAGGAAAAAGACCAGGAACGACGCGATCCCGTAGGAAATCGGACCGAGAAAGGAACCCATGTCCACGTACGGCAGGTGCCAGGACCCGAAATAGAGCGTGACCATGAAGGCGGACAGGGTGTAGAGGTTCACATACTCGCCGAAAAGATAGAGTCCCAGCCTCATGGAACCGTATTCGGTGTGATACCCGGCAACTATCTCGCTCTCCGCCTCCGGAAGGTCGAACGGAACACGGTTCGCCTCGGAATACGCTGCGACTATGAAAAGTATGAAGCCGAGAGGCTGTTTGAAGACACCCCAGTTCGGCAGGACACCCAAAAATGTCCCTGTCTGGGCAAGAGATATTTCCCGCAGGCTGAAGGTCCCGTACACCATCACTGCGGCCAACAGCGCCAGCCCCCATGGCACCTCGTAGGAAATGAGCTGGGCCGTGGATCTCAGACCGCCCAGGATGGAATACTTGTTGTTCGATCCCCAGCCGCCCACGATCACCCCGTAGACCGCCATGGAACCGATGGCCACGATGTACAGGAACCCTACGCTTACATCGGCCACCTGGAGGATGATCTCCTTGCCCCCCACGACGATCTTGTCGCCGAAAGGAATCACCGCATACGCAGAGAATGCTGGCAGGGCGAAGAGTACCGGCCCCAGAGTAAACAGGATCTTGCTCGCCTTTTCCGGGACCACGTCCTCCTTCAGGAAGAGCTTGACCCCGTCAGCCAGGGGCTGGAAAAGGCCGAATGGACCGGCCCGGTTCGGGCCGAGCCGATCCTGTATCATGGCGGAGCCCCGCCGCTCGACCCATGTCATGATGGTGGCGATGATCAGCGTCCAGGTCCAGATGAAGACCACCTTGATGATGGCTATTCCCCAATCGTTCATGGGCGAGCCTCCTTACCGGTCCAGCTCACCGGCGATGATGTTCAGACTGCTGACGCAGGCTATCAGGTCGGCCACCATCTCCCCCTGCACCAGATCGTGGAAGGCCTGGTAGATCATGTAGCAGGGAGGGCGTATCTTTATGCGGTAGGGTTTGTCCGAGCCGTCGCTCCGTATCCAGAAACCCAGCTCGCCGTTGGGGCTCTCGGTGGCGCGGTAGATCTCCCCTTCCGGCGGCTTGATGACCTTCGGCACCTTCGCCTTGAGCGGGGCGTCGGGAGGCATCTCCTTGTAGAGCTTGTAAGCTTGCTCGATGATCTTGATGGACTGCTCCATCTCGACCATCCTGATCATGTACCGGTCAAACACGTCGCCGTGCTTGCCCACCGGCACCTCGAAATCGAAGCGGTCATACATCATGTACGGCTCGTCCTTGCGCAGATCCCGCTTGACCCCGCATGCCCTCAGACACGGGCCGGTGAAGCCGTAATTCAAGGCGTCCTCGGCGGAAAAAGCAGAAACGCCGATGGTCCGATCCATCCAGATCCGGTTGTGGGTGAGGAGTTTGTCGGTCTCGTCGATGGCCTTCTTCAAATTGGGCAGAAGATGCCGCCACCGCTGCTCGAAGTCCTCGTTCAGATCCGCCTCCACCCCACCGATTCGGCCGAAGGTGTTGGTAAGCCTGGCCCCATGATGCCATTCGAATATGTCGTAAATCTCCTCCCGCTGTATGAAGAGGTAAAAGAACGGCGTGAAGGCCCCGAGGTCCACACCCAGAATCCCCACGAGGACGATGTGATCGGCTATCCTGGCCAGCTCGGCCATGATGGTCCTGACCAGCTGTGCCTTCTCGGGCACCTCGATCCCCATGAGCTTCTCGACCGCCATCTCGTAGGCGACATTGCTCGCGATGGCGGAACAGTAATTCATCCGGTCCGTGATGGGGATGAACTGATGATAGGTGAGATTCTCTCCGAGTTTCTCGACGCCCCTGTGCAGGTATCCGATCTCCGGTTCCGCCTTCACAACGGTCTCGCCGTCGGTCTGGACGATCACCCTGAGGGTGCCGTGCATGGCAGGGTGTGAGGGACCTATATTCAGTGTAACGAAGTCACCGGTTGGCTGCTCAACGTGCAAGGCAGATTCTTGAACCACCTTTCCCCCCTTGAACACAAAGGCTCTTGCGCCAGGACACAGGTTGCCGGTCTCTCTCGCGGCCGCAGTCCGGGCCTAGTCGTACACGAGGTGCCGCTCCTCGCCCTGCCCTTCCAGCGGATAGTCTTTCCGCAGCGGATGCGCCGGAAATTCATCCCACATGAGCAGCCTCTTCAGGTTCGGATGACCCTTGAATCGGATCCCATACATGTCGTACGCCTCCCTCTCCGGCCAGGTGGCCGCCTTCCAGAGGGAAACTGCGCTGTCGACTTCAGGGTCGTCCTCGGGCACCCGGATTTTCACCTGGAGGCGCTCGTTGCTTCTCAATGAAAGCAAGAGATATATCACTTCAAAACGCGGCGGCCGGGGCGCCTCTTCGGCAGCCGCCTGTGCAGCCTCGTCCTCTCCCTTCTTCTTTGACTTCGCCTTCTTCTGGTAATAAGCCAGGTTGTCCACTCCGAACAGATCGCTCAAGAAGTCCAACTGGAGTTCCGAGTCATTCTTCAAAAGTGCCAAGGCATCCAGAACCTTTTTTCTGGGCACCTCGACGCTGACGTCGCCCTGCCACTGGTTCACAGCGACCACCAAAGACCCTAGGCACTCCTCAACCCTCTTCTTCAGGTCCATGGTCAGACCTCCAATTTCATCTGGGCAACCTGCTTTCGCAGCGGGTGATCCTCCTCGATCTTCTCGATGATCTTCAGGAGGCCATACAGGAGACCTTCGGGCCGTGGCGGGCAGCCCGGGACATAGATATCCACAGGAATGACATTGTGTATGCCCTGAAGGGTAGAATAGGTCCGGAACACACCCCCACTGCACGCGCACGCCCCCATCGCGAGGACCCACCGGGGTTCGGCCATCTGATCGTAGATCCTCTTCAGGATGGGCACCATCTTCTTAGTGATGGTGCCGGCCTCAATGAGGAGGTCTGCCTGCCGCGGGGCGAAACTCGGACGCTCCGCTCCGAAACGCCCCATGTCGTAGCCGGAGGCGAGAGCCGCCATCATTTCAATGCCGCAGCAGGCGGTGCCGTACGGCAAGGGCCACGGCGACCGTTTGCGGCCCCAGTTGACGAGTTCCTCCAGCTTGGTCAGCATCCATCCCGAACCGGTATATGCCTGAAAGCCCATACGCGCTCTCCCCTACTCCCACTCAATGGCACCCTTCTTGATGGCGTAGATCAATCCCGCCAGCAAGATGGCCACGAAGATAAAGACCTCAAAAAAAACTCCCCAGCCCAATTGGGCCAGGTCACGGTATTTCACCGCCAGGGGGAAGATGAGAACAGTCTCCAGATCGAAGACCAAAAACAGAACAGCCACCAGGAAGTACTTGACGCTGTACCTCTTCCGGCTCGGATCCAGGAGCGGAACCCCGCATTCGTACGTGGAGAGCTTGCCGGGCTTCGGACGAAGCGGGCCGAGGACGGCCGAAATCGCCAGCATGCCCGCTATGGCCAGGGCCGACATCCCGAGATACAGGACGATGTATTCAAACCCGCTCATCATGCCATATTCCCCCTCTCCATGCGGTCAAGCCTGAAGGCACAAAATTGTCGCTGAATATGAATTCAGCGCCTGAGCCTTGCCGGACATTCCAATGGCCCAATTCCCCCCGTATCGCGCCGTCGCCAGCACATGACGGTACGCAGTCTCGGTTGGCCCGTTCTTGATCTTCCCCTCCCGATCAGTCCTGGTTCCAATTATAACAATATGAATGCCGTGTCAAGATAAAAAATGAACCTTCACTCAGTTTCTCACCGTTTCCCGGACCGCTCCATGAAACATCGCCAATTGATGATATCACACGGGAAAGCCGGGCCGGAATGGACCGACGGGCCTGCAGAGGGCCAGCGCGATCAGTCCCCGGTGCAACACCGAGACGGAGCCCCCGAAGGGGTGCCGCCAGAGCCGGCGCACAGGACTTTGCCCGGCGCAAACCCGAAAGCGACCCCAAATCCGAGACGCCCGATGTTATTTCCTGGGGACGCTGGCCTCGATGTTGGGCAGATGCCTGGTAGCCGCAGCTGAAACTGTGCCGTGCACTGACGCGAACACCTCGTCCAAGGACGCAGGCGTGACCTTGCCCATCTCGATGAACTTGATCACAATCTCCTTAGTGACCCTGAGGATCATCTCGGCTTCGCGGAACCCGCTGTCCGGAGGAGAAGGAACCTTATTGACGGAATGAGAAGCAGCCATCCTTCCAACAACTCGCCGCGGATGCACCCTGAAAAAACAGGGCCTCTGCTGTTTTGAAGAAGGCCAGTCGGAAAACTCCAGCAGAGGCCGCTCGGCAGGAAAAACCCGTTGAGGGCCCTCCCTGTTCCCTTTTTCCCTTTGGATGGTGGAGCTGAGCGGGATCGAACCGCTGACCTCTTGAATGCCATTCAAGCGCTCTCCCAGCTGAGCTACAGCCCCACGAGCGGCCTTCTCTTAACACACCGGCCGGCGAGCGTCAAGCCAAAGGCCCCTGGGGAAACTGCAGGGGAAAAGCGCATCCGAGGGGGGTAGGGGAACACCAGAATGCACCTCCCCGCAGAGAAACCCCGCGCAGCGTGTCCTGACAGCGCTCGGGAGCGGCCGGACTGGGGATAATCACCAATCCGACTCGATGGATTCCGCAATCATAGCATCCGCCCGCACCAGGAGCCGGGCCAGAGTGCAGGGCAAGTACGGCCGTCTCTGGGAGATCCCAGCCCAGCGGCCGAAGTCCTGGTTCCCTCGGATGGCACGGACCGGACCGGACCCAAGGACTGGAGGGCCTCCAAAACACGTGAACTGCCGACATCGCCGGCATGGACGTTGAGATCGGCCCCCGAGCGCCCGGGCGGCCTGGAGCCGCAACAGACCGTGGGTGCCGGAAATGATCCCTACGGTTACGCACCGGCCCACTCGACGTCCTGCCCCATCCCCAGCCTTCACGGGTCCGAGCGAGGATCCTGCCTCACGCCGTCCTGTCCTATTCGTCAAGACCAATAGCGAACATGCGATCGAGATCGTGTCGGGAATACGTCCGAAACGCGAGCATCGTCTCCGTCCTCGTGATGCCGCTGACCCTGAGCATATGATTCGTCACAACGTCTGCCAGGGCCTCGTTCTCCCTGACCCGAATAACGGCGACGAGATCGTACCTGCCTCCCACGGAATAGACCTCGGCAATACCCTTCATGCCCGCGAGTTCTGCCCCAACATCATTGATCCGCTCCCTCTCCGCCTCAATCAGAACGATTGCCGTAACCATAAATGACGAATCTCCTTTTCCGCTCCGCACAGACACCTTGCGGTGTCCTCCCGGCGGGGCGGGCGCCTCGATGCATAGGGCGCCGCGCCGGAATATCCGAAAATTCGCCCGCATCGGGTGGCCTTAAAAAGGAAAACCCGAGCGGTCGAATTTCGGCGCTCCGAGCACGACCAAGAGCGCGCTCTCCTCCCCCACCCGCCGAGCAGACGCGCCGCTTTGAGGCTATCCTCCCGGCTCGACGGCTGGGTGTCAGTCGGCACACCGTAACTGATCACAGGGTTCGGCACAGCACAAATGCTGGAACTCCCCGAACTGAAAGCCTTCACAAGGTGCTGCAGATGCGAGGCGGCGGGCAGGCAGACGTACTCCCTGTACTTCAAGTGCCCGCCAACAAAGCAGATGCGGTACCCTGTGAAGGCTTACCGCACACCGAGTCTGTCGGACATCAACCCGGAATTTCGGGCAAAGTGCCCATTTGCACCCCTGTTGCATGGAAAATGATCAAATAATTGTAGTCCCCCACATCGACGGCGGCCGCCGCCTTGAACCCGCACCCCGCCGCAATCTCGGTCACCGCTTCAGGACCGAGCCTGATATGCAGAGGAGGACCCGGCGGTCCTTCGATCAGCTTGAACTCCAGAACACCCAGGACGCCCCCTGAAACCAGGACCCGGAAGGCCTCGTCCAGCGCCCTCCTGGCATCCCCGGTCAAGACGAGGTCATGGAGAACGGTCGACATCAAACAAACCTCCACCGCACCGGAATCCAAGGGCAAGGGCCCGGCCACGTCGCCCACGACCGCCCGGATATTGGCCAAACCCCGGCGGGACGCCGCCTCTTTCAGCAAGGCGATACCTTCTTCCCAGAGGTCCACGGCATGCACCACGCCGGTCGGCCCGACGATCTCGGCGGCGGCGATGGAGTAGTCGCCCCTTCCACAGGCAAGATCCAGAAACCGGCCGCCGCCGGCCAAACCCAGGACGCCGAACACGCGTCCCGCATCCACGAGACTGAAGCTGCTCCGTCCAGCCCCCCGAGGTTTCCCTGTTTTCGCTGTCTCCATGGTCTCTCAAGGCCGCGCGCGCCCCGCAGGGGCGGGCGCCCCCTCACCTCCCCTCTCCCGGGCTCAGGCCGCGCGCCGCAGCCGGGGCCTGCGGGGCAAGGGAGAATTCTCTTCGAGATACCGCAGTATCAAGGGTCCCAGACGAATCCCCCGGCCGTTCAACGCCCTGGTGCCGAATCGGACATTGAACTCCATGAGAAAAAAATGACCGTCGACTTCGGCCACATCGAAGCCTGCATGGTCGATGCCGAGTTCCAGGGCCACCTCTTCCACGAGACGCACCGCCCCTGTCGGCACCCCGTCAAAATCAACCGCCCCCCCGCAGGCCACATTGTGGCAGAAGCCGCCGTCCGGGGCCCGGCGCCAGTAGGCCGCCACCGCCGAACGGCCGACGAACACGACCCGCAGGTCCCGTTGGATAGGAAGATACTCCTGAACATAGAGCGTGTCGTTCGACCGGGCGTAGTCCAGAAATTCCTTCCGGCACGTAATCAAAAAGACCCCCTGCCCCATGGAACTTCGGACCTCCTTGGCTACGAAAGGAAACACGAATTCATCCAGAATGCGCTCCCCGGCCAGTTCGGTCGAGGCCAGAATCCGTGTGGCCGGAACGTTGCCGGGCCGGACCGCCTCCATCGCCCTGGTCATTTCCACCTTGTCGTGCCCCAGGTGGTACGTGCTGACACTGGGGAAGATGCGCTTCTTCCAGGCGTAGACCAGAGGGTTCACCTGCCAGTATTCTGGAAAGAGGAGCCAGTCTGCCCCACGCACCTGTTCCTTGAACCTGAACAGGTCTCCCGGCTTCAGACAGTGCACCCCAGGTATGTCCAGAGTACGCATAGGATCGAAGGAAACGAGCCTCATATTCGCAGCCCGCACCGCCCCTGCCACAAAAAATTTTCCCGTGGATACTGAAATAATCTCTCGGCCGCCGCTGCACAACCGGTTTCAGGCGAACCCTCTAGACTGCTGTCACACAGGACGAAAGTCGCCGCCTCCACACTTGGGACAGGACGGGAGCGAACCCTTCTCCTCCAGAGCCATGCGCGCTCCGCAGGCGGCACATTCGTAGTCCCCCGGGGGGGCGTCCTCGCCGGAACGATGATACCTGGCTGCCTTCAGTCTTCCGCCCCCGTGCAGCCACTCCTTGACCGCTCCGCCCGCTTGGCGGAGAAAGTCACTGCCACGGTCAAGCCACACATCGAAAAGTCCCGCAGTCTTCTCTGAAAAGCCTTCCCATGCTGGTCCCAATCTTTCTGCCGTCCTGGAGACCTCCCGCTTCAAGGACTCCGAGGCCCGCTGGACCGTCTCGGCGGTGTATTCTCCGATCTCCCTGAGTTCTACGGTTCCACGCTCGATCGCCTCCCTGATGGTGTCCACGCCCACGGTCCCCCGCACCTCGCCGAGGAACCTGCCGACTTCGAGCCTCAGCCTTTCGTAGGCCGCACGGTCGAGCCGGCGCTGTTCACTGGAGGAAAGCCCGAGCTTACCATCGATCTCGGCCTCCGCCTCAAGCCAGTCCGCAACCGGATCCCCTCCGGCGAATCCTCTTTCGAGGGCGCGGTAATAGGCCGCCTCGGCGATCATGCGCTCCCGCTCTCCTGGCGAGACCGCCCGTTGGGACAAAGGCCTTTCCTCTTTCATGCGGCGAGGGCCGCGTGCCTTTTGGGACACCGCACCGGACTTCTCCATACACACCTCCTCGCCGGCCCGAAACCCAACGCCAGCCAACTCAGTTATTGTACCCCTTGAGACCTCTGGGAAAAAGACCGCCCGGGGAAAGGGGACGGCAGGGGTAGAAGACCCCTCCCCGCCACGGGGGCGGTCAAGGGCCGCGGGATCCACCGGAATGCCGAGAGGGGAGCCCAGGGGCGGCAGGCTGTAAGGGTGCGCGAACCTCTCCGGCTATCCGCAGGGCTTCTTTCCAGGCCTCGCCTTCAGCATGTCGCCCAGGGTCCCCAGTGCCCCCCGACCCTGGGCCGCATGCCTCCCGTACTCCCCACGGATCTCTTCTGCCTCGGCGTCGGCATCCTCCACCCGCACAAGAGAAAGACGCCTGTTTTCCCGGTCCACCGCCTCCACGGACACCAAGACGGCGTCCCCCCGGGAAACCACCTCGCCCGGATGCCTGATCCTCCTTCCCGCCGTGAGCCTTGAGATGTGGATCAGGCCGTCAACACCGGGCTCAAGGGTCACAAACACCCCGAAGGAGACGATTCGGCTGACCCGGCCCGTGTGGCGGGAGCCCACCGGATACGTCCGCTCGACCGATTCCCACGGGTCCGGCTGCACGTCCTTGAGACTGAACGAGAACCGATTCTCCTCCCAGTCCAGCCTCTTCACCGCCGCCTCGACCACCTGGCCCGGCACCAGTCTCTCATGGATGTCGTCCACGTGCCCGTAGGCTATCTCGGACACAGGGATCAGACCTTCCAGGCCTCCGATGTCGACAAAGGCCCCGAAATCCCGGACGGCCGTGACGGTCCCGCGGACGACCATCCCCTCCCGGAGAGACGCCCTGAGGGCCTCCCGCCTGGCCTCCCGCTCCTCTTCCAGGATCGCCCTGTTGGACAGCACGATCCGCCTGCCCTGGGCGGCGTACTCAAGGATCCTGAAGGAGAGGCTCTGGCCCACGGGGTCCCCGGTATCCCCGGCCCCCCGGAGACCCATCTGGCCATGGGGACAGAACCCCGTGACCGCCCCGGACAGCTTCACCTCGTAGCCGCCCTTCACTTCCTTCACCACCTGGCCCTCCACCGGGATGCCGCTCCGCCACGCCCGTTCGAGGATCTCCTGGCCCCCGGCGCCCATGGATATCCTGGTGGTGAAGCGGAGCTCGTTGTCCCGCGCACCCAGAAAATAGGCCTCGATCCGGTCCCCTTCCCTGGCCTCGCGCCCCCCCTCTCCGGGCGGCCCCAGCTCCTGCCTGGGCAGGCACCCCTCGCCCTTCCGCCCCAGATCCAGGAAGACCCAGTCCCTGGTGATCTTGACAATGGCCGCCGTGATCTTCTGCCCGGGCTCGAGTTCCTCCTGATCGGGCAGACTCCTCGCGAGCAACTCCTCAAAACCCTCTTCCCCCCGGTCCGGGGGATTCTTCCCGTTGTCCTCGTCCATACTCCCGCCTTTCGGGCCCCCGCAGGGGGGATCATTTTCCGGGCCTGGCTCAAGACCTGCCGGACAGGGGTCCACTCTATTGAAACAGGGGATGTCCCGTCAACATCCCCGGGAAGGGGACGGCTGTCCCCCGACCTCCAGGCAGTGCCGCACGCCTTGGCTGTTGCCGCGAAGGCGGGTATGATGAATATTAATGTTTGCAGACAGGCAAGAAGCGGTCTGGGCGACAACGGGGGCGGCCATGGCCTACAGGGATCTCCAGGATTTTGTCAGCAGGCTCGAAAGGCAACGCGAACTCGTCCGGATTCAGGAGCCGGTGAGCTCCAAACTCGAGATCACCGAGATCACGGACCGCGTCTGCAAACAACTCGGGCCGGCTCTGCTCTTCGAAAACGTCCAGGGTCACTCCATGCCGGTCCTCATGAACGCCTTCGGTTCGTTCCGGCGGATGTCGCTCGCCCTTGACGTCCCGAACCTGGACGCCCTCGGTGACGAAATCATCGATTTTATCGAGGCGGAGGCCCCGGACACCCTCTTCAAGAAGCTCAAGGTAATCCCGAAGTTGAAGCGTATGGCCGGGGCCTTTCCCAGGACTGTGCAACGGGCCCCCTGCCAGGAGGTCGTTTCAAGGGAGGAGAAGGTGGACCTCGCCTCGCTGCCGGTGCTCCACTGCTGGCCGGAGGACGGCGGTCCGTTCATCACCCTCCCGGTGGTCTTCACCAGGCACCCGGAGACCGGGGTCCGGAACGTGGGAATGTACAGGATGCAGGTCTACGACAGGAATACCACCGGGATGCACTGGCACACCCACAAGGGAGGCGCGCATCATTACCGGATAGCCGAACGGCTGGGCAGGAGACTGGAAGTGGCGGTCGCCATCGGCCCCGACCCTGCCATGACCTACGCGGCCACGGCCCCTCTGCCGGACGACGTCGACGAGGTGGTCTTCGCCGGCTTCCTCCGGGAAGCCCCGGTGGAACTGGTGAAATGCCTCACTGTGGACCTCGAGGTCCCCGCGTGCTCGCAGGTCGTCCTGGAGGGCTATGTCGAACCAGGAGAACGGAGGATCGAAGGCCCCTTCGGGGACCACACCGGCTACTATTCGCTGGCGGACGAGTACCCGGTCTTCCATGTCACCTGCATAACCCGCCGGAAGGACGCCATCTATCCCGCCACCATCGTGGGTCAGCCCCCCCAGGAGGACTGCTACATGGCCAAGGCCACCGAGCGCCTCTTCCTGCCCCTCATAAAGAAGACCCTCCCCGAGATCGTGGACATGAATCTCCCCATGGAGGGGGTTTTTCACAACCTCGCCTTTATATCCATAGACAAGCGGTACCCCGGCCACGCCCGCAAGGTCATGCACGCCCTCTGGGGCCTCGGGCAGATGATGTTCTGTAAAATCATCTGCATCTACGACCGGGAAGTGAACGTGCAAAACCTTTCCCAGGTCCTCTGGAGGCTGGGAAACAATATCGATCCCAGGCGGGATATCGTGTTCAGCGACGGCCCTGTGGACGCCCTTGACCACGCCTCTCCACTCCCCCATTACGGAAGCAAGATGGGCGTCGACTGCACCAGGAAGTGGCCGGAGGAAGGTTTCACCAGGCAGTGGCCCGAAACCATAGAGATGACCCCGGAAGTGAGGGATACAGTGGACCGGATCTGGGAGAAACTGGGGATCGAGGCCAAATGATCCACGGCCGTCGAGCCCCCTTGCTCCTGGCGGTCACCGGTGCCAGCGGCTCCCTTTACAGCTTGAAGTTCATCGAAATCCTGAACGAGGTAGGACAAGAGGTCCACCTCGTCGTGTCCCGGGCCGGGGCCCAAGTCGCCAGAATAGAGCTGGGAGAGGAGAGATACCGGCGGCTGCGCGGGGAGGCCCGAGCCGAGTACACGGAAGACGACATGGCGGCCCCCCCGGCCAGCGGTTCCGGCCGCTGGCTGGCCATGGTGGTGCTGCCCTGCACCATGGGGACCCTCGGGGCCGTGGCCAACGGCCTGAGCCGGAACCTCATCCACCGGGCTGCGGACTGCTTTCTCAAAGAGCGCAGGCCCCTGATCCTCGTGCCCAGGGAGACCCCCTTGAACCGGACCCACTTGCGCAATATGCTGCTGGCGGACCAGTCGGGGGCGGTGATCTATCCCGCCATGCCGAGCTTCTACCACAGGCCGGAGACCCTCGAGGACATGGCCCGGTTCTTTGCAGGGAGGCTGGCCGAATTTCTGGGCTTCGAGATCCCGGACCTGAAGCGCTGGGAGGGGCCCCCGGCGTGAGAGGTCTTTGCCCGGAGGGGGCTTGCCGGCCCTTTTTCATTCCATGGAACCGTTGAAGAGGATCCTCATCCTGCTCGACATGATCAAGTTCGAACACACCGTGTTCGCCCTGCCCTTCGCCTATCTCGGGGCCTTTCTGGCCGCGGGCGGCGTGCCGGACCTCCGCGCCTCCCTCTGGATCCTGGCCGGAATGGTCGGGGCCAGGACCGCCGCCATGGGCTTCAACCGGATCGTGGACCTGCCCTTTGACGCAAAGAACCCCCGCACCCGGGGCCGGGCCCTTCCCGGCCGGCTGGTGAAGCCGAGGGATGCCTGGGCAATGGTCATCCTCTCCTCCGCCCTCTACTTCCTGGCTGCCTACGAGCTGAACCGCCTCGCCCTCCTCCTCTCCCCCTTCTGTCTTGCGGTCGTGCTGCTCTATTCCTACACGAAACGGTTCACCCACTGGTGCCATCTTTTCCTCGGGCTCGCCATCGGGATCGCCCCGACGGCGGGCTGGATCGCGGTCCGGGGTGACTACGGCCTGATCCCCCTGACCCTCACCGCGGGGGTGCTCTTCTGGGTGGCCGGATTCGACGTGCTCTACGCGTGCCTTGACCAGGCGTTCGACCTCAAGGAGGGCCTCCATTCCATCCCGGCCCGATTCGGACTCCGCCGGGCCTTCCGGTTCTCCGGGTTCCTCCACGCCGGCGCCTTCCTCGCCTTCGGCGCCGTCGGGGTCATGGCCCAGCTCAACTGGGTGTACTACGTCGGCATCGCCGCCACCCTGGCCCTCCTCCTCCTGCAGAGGCTCGTGGTGAGCCCGGAGGACCTCTCCAGGATGAACATGGCGTTCTTCACGTTCAACGGCGCCATCAGCATCGTCCTCTTTGCGGCGACCGCCCTCTCCCTCGCATCGATAACCTGATGGCGCGGTTCGATACGACAGCCCCGGTGGTGGAGCAGCGACGCGCGGGCCGCGGCATGTATCTCATCACCCTCGAGGCCCCGGAGATCGCCGGGGCATGCGCCCCGGGGCAGTTCTGCATGCTCGACGTCCGGACCGGGTGCGCCCGGGACCCCCTGCTCCGCCGCCCCCTCTCGGTGCATGCGGTCACGCCTCCCGGTCGGGTCCAGTTCCTGTACAGACAGGTGGGGAGGGGCACCGGGATCCTCTCCAGGCGCCGCGAGGGCGATTCCGTAGGCGTGCTGGGTCCCCTGGGCCGGGGTTTCAGCCTGGGGCACACGGGCCCCTGCGTCCTGGTGGGCGGGGGCATGGGGGCGGCCCCGCTCCTCTTCCTCGCCCGGGAGCTCGCCCGCACCTCCGCCCGGGTCCACGTGGTGCTCGGGGCCCGGTGCGCGGAGGAGATCCCCCGGATGGACGCGTTCTCAGCCGACGCCGGGGCCGTCGCCGCGGCCACGGAGGACGGGAGCCTCGGTCTCCGCGGCCTCGTGACGGACCTCCTCGCCCGGGAGCTCCGCGGGTTCGAGGCCCCCCCGCGGCTCTTCGCCTGCGGCCCCTGGCCCATGCTGCGGGCCGTCCACCTCATGGCCCGGGAAGGGGGCCTCTCCTGCGAGGTGTCCCTCGAGGCCAGAATGGCCTGCGGCACCGGGCTCTGCCTCGGCTGCGCCGTGGCCGCAACCGGGGGGGGCGGCTACCTGCACGTCTGCACGCACGGGCCGGTCTTCCCCTCCGGGGAGGTGGACTGGGATGCCTGCCGTGAATGACCACAGAGGGGCGGCCCCGAACCCGCCCGACCTCTCGGTGCGCCTCGGTCCGGTGCGGCTCGCGAACCCCGTGCTCCTCGCCTCCGGCACCTGCGGTTACGGCGCCGAGCTTGCGGACCTTCTCGACCTGAACCGCGTGGGCGGCGTCGTGGTGAAGGGCCTCTCGCTCCTCCCCCGCCCAGGGAACCCTCCCCCCCGGCTCGCCGAGACGCCGTGCGGCCTCCTGAACGCCATAGGCCTGGAAAACGTCGGCGTAGAGGCGTTCCTCCGGGACAAACTCCCCCGGCTCCGGGGGTTTTCCACCAGGGTGATCGTCAACATCCTCGGGGCTTCCGTCGAGGAATACTCTGCCATGGCCGCACGCCTGGACGGGGCGGCGGGTGTGGACGCCCTCGAGGTGAACATCTCGTGCCCCAACGTCCGGGCCGGGGGGGTGGCCTTCGGGACCGACCCGGCGGCCGCCGTGGCCGTCACCAGGGCGGTCAAGGCGGCAACGGGACTTCCGGTGATCGTCAAACTCTCGCCCAACGTGACGGACATCGCGGCCATCGCGAAAAAGGTGGCCTGGGCCGGGGCCGACGCCGTATCCCTGATCAACACCATCCTCGGCATGGCCATCGACATCCGCACACGGCGCCCCGCCCTGGGAAACGTCTTCGGAGGGCTCTCCGGCCCCGCCGTCAAACCCGTGGCCCTCCGCATGGTGTGGCAGGTCGCCCGGGCGGTGGACGTCCCGGTGATCGGGATCGGCGGCATCGCCTCGCCGGAGGACGCCCTGGAGTTTCTCATGGCCGGGGCCGCGGCCGTGCAGGTCGGGACCGCAACCCTCGTCACGCCGTCGGCGGCCGAAGGGATCGCTGACGGAATCCGCCGGTACATGGCGGACAACTGCGTGGCCCGGGTCGCGGACCTCGCCATACGGGACATGACGGACAGCCCCTGACCCGCCCTCCGGAAAGGCCCGGCAAAGGCGGAAGGGATCACCGCGCCGGGTCTCTACACCTCGTCTCCCCTCGCGGAACCGAACAGCGTGGCCGCAAAATTTCGTATACGCGGTTCACCCTCCAGAAGGCTCTGAATCCTTTCAGAGCGGTTGCGGATCATCTCCTCCACCTCTTGAGCCGACCTGGCGTACTTTTGCCTCGACGTTTGGCGCAGTCTTTCCACACGACCAGAGTTTTGTTTCCAGTCTGTTCGAACGGTCTGGAGATTGAACGACGTCGGTTTCGGTTGGGCGCACCTGAGACTGACGTAGCAATGGTGATTCGGCAAGTTGATGAGGTCGTCACGTGCGAAATTGGGCTGGAAGACCTGTTCCAGCAATCCGGCGTCTTTGATGCCGAGGCGAAACGCGATGATTGTTCCAACGTTTCCCAAAACGGCCGAAAGAGTGCTCTCCCTGCCCGCGGCGTTGGAGCGTTCGAGCTGATCCGCAAACTGATTCGCCATCACAAGCCCCAGCCGGTATTTGCGGGCTTCAGCAAGGAGTTCGACGAAAGAATCGTGGCCGACGTTTTGAAATTCGTCTACATAGAGGAAAAAATCCCTCCTCGCCTCCGGGGCGACCTCGGCGCGGGCCATGGCCGCAGCGGCAAAACGGGCCACGATCTGGCCCGCAAGGACACTGCTCACCACGGACCCGAACCGGCCTTTGCCGAGATTGATCAGGACAACCTTGCCTGTGTCCATCACCTCTCTGAAATCGAAGGCCATGTCTTCCTGCCCGAAAATCCTCCTCGTGGCCGAGTCCATGACGAAGCGGTTGAGCTTGCTCGTGACATACGGGGAGACGTTGGCGAGCTTGACATCCCCGCCGGCCTCCTCGATTTCAGAAAGAAAATTGCTCACTTCCGGGTCTTGGACGTCCCGGACGCAGAGGCGCCGGAAATCCTCGTCCTGGAAGAGCCGGCGAAATTCGAGGATGGTCGGGGTAAATCCCTCGCGGGGGCGGTCCCCCATGAGGAGTCTCAACATCCCGCGGAAGTAGGCCTCGAAAAGCGGCCCTCCCGTGGCCTTCATGTCGTAGAACCGATCCACCGTCACGAAAAGTTCATCGATGATGAAATCTCTCTCTTCAACGGTCCGCCACTTGAGGATGTTCAACGGGACGGGATGGCCGCGGTCGAGCAAGTCCACCAAGATAAGGTCTTCCCGCCGGTGGTCAGGATACTGATGGAGGATCGATTCGAGCAACTCTCCATGGGGGTCGAGGAGGCACAGCCCCCGTCCCTGCCGGAGATCCTGGAGAATCATGTGGAGGAGCAGGGTTGACTTGCCCGTACCAGTCTGCCCGAGAACAAAGGTGTGCTGCATCCGGTCGTCACCCGCCACAAAAACGGGCTGCTCGTGGCCGTGGTGCGCGTTCACCCCGAGGGAGACCGAGTTCCTCGGGGAGGGGGCACGCTGCGGGAGACTGCCCAGCGTTGTCCGGAAGGACCTCACAGGGAGGCCGGCGCAATCCTGTTTCTGAGGATGAGGAATCCTGAATGCACAAGCTGCCTCCTCGGGCGTGAAGGGTTCGTCCTCCGGGAAACAATCCAAATCCATCGCAGCTTCCGGATCGATGCGGACGGCCGCCCAACCCCCAGCCAGCGGAAGCGGGGTGTCCGAGGCCATGGGATGGCCGCTTATGGACTGCCCTACCGCCCCCACAAGGGCCTCATCCAGGTCGACAGGTGCAGCCAAGACTACGGCCCCTCGGAACACCCCGTGTTTCAGCCGGTACAGCCGCTCAACGATGGCAGTTCGAAGCGCGGTCACCTGCATCCTGAAGACGGTCTGGTATCCCCACGGCCCGAGGAGCAACTCCTCGCATGTTTTCAGGCCTTCTTGGAGACGTTGAAAAGTTGTTTGCGGCACCGTGGTTGGATTCATTCTGACATGGATGCGGAGTGGGGCCGGGTGATCGAGCAAGGCCTCAGTGATAGACGACAGGTCGGCGGGGGGGGAATTCCAGGGCCGAAGGAACGGAATTTCCTGCACTGCACCGCCTCGCTCGCCCGGCGATTGCTCCAGGGGGTCCAACAGGAAAAAACCGATGGGCCTTCCCTCCGGCTCAGACAGGGTAGACACGGCAAGGGCCTCGCTGCGCCGCTGGATAGAAACCGCGCGTGCGACTCCAGAGGAGCCGACGGCGGTGTCGAGGTCCACGTCCTGATCGATGGGAGTGAGTTCCACGGCGCCGAGAAAATTCGAAAGCAACGCGCTGAAAATGGCGGCCCTCCCGAGGACATCCGCCACCGCGTCACCCCTTTCAGAGGCCAGGACACTCAGGAACAGCGTCATGGCAAGCTGTCCTTGAAAGGGACGGATCACATTGGGCTGCGTCACGATATTCATCGCCACCGTCACGTTTTGCGGCCACGCTGCCAGCGATCGCATCAGGGAAACATGGGCGGTATATACGTGCGCGAGTTCTTCCGCAGGGGACGTCTCCCGTTTCCCCCTCAGGGCTCGGCTCAAAATTCCCGTAACCTTGAAGCCGGCGACGGCGCGGAAACGCCTCCCAGGCCCCTTGAGGACCCGGACTGCTGGGAAATGGTTCGATTTCTTCATTTTGCTCCTCTTTGCCTGCATATCGTCTCCTTTCCAAGCCCGGACGCTGCGAGGAGCGCCTCTGCTTCTCTCTCGGAGACCCTGATCACCCGGGCGATACGACGGGCACTGACGAGACCGAAACGGCAGACAAGCTCGCGGATCTGTTCCAGGCGCAGCGCCCGCTCCGGATCGTTCCGCCCTTCCCGTGCCGGCCTTTCCAGCCGTCTCCCCCCGCCTGGTACTTCAGCACTTCTGTCCGTGGCTGCAGTCGTTGACACCCCGTACCGAGCATCCTTGTTCGCCGTCTGAGTGCACATTCCAGAAACGTCCATTCACGGTGCTCCGACCGCCACTATGACAGCGCTGGTGTCGCCTGTTGACACTCTTCTACTGGCAAATTCACAGCACCCGCACGGCACCGAGTCGGGGAGTGCCGCACCCAGTGAGGTACAATTCTTCAATGCTTCCGGGTATCGCGAGCGGTCCCGAACTCGATGGAAGGCCCAAGGTCAATGTACCTGAACACCACGTCCCCCTTCTCGTGCGTCGAAGCAAGCCGCGGGTTGCGCTCGGCACCCAAAAGCAAGCCTGCCGTGTGGCCAGCATGAAAGCAGGAGAGAAGGCCCTGTGCCAGCCAAATGGTCCTGCACAGCCCCCTGCACTCTGATCGGGGCCCGCCACCGAGTCCCAGCTGCGAATTCCGGTGGTCGCCTCACAGACAAGCGCATGCAGCTCTTCCACCTCACTCTGGATGTCTCGTCTCCGGAAGAAGGCGTGGATCCGGTCGCACATCAATCGGGCGGCCCCACGCCCTTGAGGAGCGCTTTCAATCCCATCAAAAACGACAAATGCGCGCCCCCGGCGCGGGCCTGCCCGAGCGGGCCAGACGTTGCCCAAGAGGCAAAAACGGTCTCCGTGAAACATGTGTGCCAGGCCTGATAAGGTGTGCGCACCGGAACCGAGAGTCATGCCCGTCTTACCTCGTCCTTCATGTTCATGTTGCAGATGAATCAGCGCTGCCCTGATATCGCGTCAGGACGGACTATTCTTGGATGAGCCTCGTAGACGCTTTTCGGAATATGAATGTTTCCTCCCCGTGGATCTCTCGCCGAACGGTACTTGATCACCTTGCCCTTCCTACCTGCGGCCGTGCCCAGACTGTGGCCCAGCTTCGGCCCTATTATGCCTTTTTTTACAGTCCCTCTGAGGTCCATGTTCCCCACAACTCTCCGCAACTTTGCTGGGGTAGGCCTGGAGAGATCCACTCCGTTGCGTTTGAGATATTTGCTCTCTCGAAGCCGCACAGTCGTTTTCGCGCCGGGGCTTTCCGCCAAAGCTGTCTTTCGTTTGGTGGACGCATAGACGCCCCTGCCAAACCGCGCTGAAGCCCGCATTTTGGCTTGGCTGAAGCCCTTTTTCATGATCCGTTTTGCCAGGGCCTTCTGTGTGGCGTGAAACAGAAATGCATCTGTCCGGGCGGGAAAACCCGACGCGGCAGCCATAAAAAACGCTACCCCGACAGCAAGCACGGCAGTATTCATGGTGCAACCTCCAAGGTTCCTGCTTTCGGTTCGCTCAGCGCAGCCATCTGTGGAGTCGGAAAAGGCTTCCAACCATTCGAAATGGGAGCGCCAACAGACTGAAAAGAATCATGCTGAGCACATTTTCCATCACCCGTTTCCCAAAAACCGCCCCGATCAGTGTGACCGCGAGCCAGAGGCACAACAGACCCAGCGCCCAGTCAGGCAAGAGGTCTAAAAAGGGTGTTACAAGCGGGCTGACCAGCGCCATTATGCAAACCATCACGAGCAGGTTTATTCCGCGGCCCGCTGAGAAGAACCCGATTGTGGTGAGAAGACCTAGCCCTACAAACACCAGGAGATAGGCATTGTCCGGAACAAGCATCCAAATGGTGTTTGACATCAAAGCACCCTCCGGGATTCAGTCAGCCCGAGCCACAAGGGGGCCTGCACTATCAACCATTGGCGGCAGTCCTCCTTTTGGGGCCCCATGACGCTTGACGGGTACACGAGCGGCCAGCTGCGGCGGCGTTTGCCTGAAAAAGACTCGCTGTTGCGTTTGCGGTGACAGTACGTTCATCGAAGATTCCAAAGTTCCGGCGTGCACTTGTAAGGATTCTCAGGGCCGCTGGCGGATACCCATATCACTGGACAAAGGAAAATTATCGTGCATACTTGCTACTGGTCGATATAAATTTGCTCGGACGTCGTGAGGCAAACGGAGTCCAAAGAAACAAATTAGGAGGCATATACATAACTATTAAATATACAGGGAGGTCATGATGCACGATTCATAGCGCAGTTGCTGTAATTAAAACAGGGTGTTTGTGTGAGAGGAGGAGAGCGTGCGACACATGCAGTTTGCCGCAACCGTGCTTGCGCCGATGTTTCTCGCCGGAGCGAGTCCTGGCCAAGAGGAACCCGAGCTCCGTGCGCCGTCAGTCCGAGGGGCTTTGAGGTATTGGTTCCGGGCCATGATGGGCAGGGTTGCAGGCAATGACCTAAAGACATTGCGCGCATTGGAGGCCGAAGTTTTCGGAAACACCGGCCGACGATCCTCTTTCAAGTTAAGCCTGAGCGCTCTTTCGCAAGGGGCTCGTTTGCATTCTGGAGAAACGCTTTTGCCTGCTCCTGGACCCGGCCTCAATTATCTTTCTTGCCAAGCCCTTTTTGACACTAGCGTGAGTTTCCTACTTATCGCCTTGTGGCAGGTCGCATCCCGCCTCATCTTCCGAAATTTTCATAAAATTATCTTGTAGATAGAGGTGGTTACAGCTAGGCATGGCATTTCCGGGAATCCTCT
>Ga0209270_1000456_pt1 | contig 87742 bp, 74 predicted proteins | sample MTBAKSrepl1MetaG_FD_187456 | JGI IMG/M metagenome (GOLD analysis project Ga0209270, IMG submission 187456) | Enrichment culture microbial communities from Arthur Kill intertidal strait, New Jersey, USA, that are MTBE-degrading - MTBE-AKS1... | ecosystem: Environmental > Aquatic > Marine >...
TTTTCAATGAATACACATACACGCTGGAGACCATTATCCAGGCTGGTCAAAAGAACATGGCCATCACCTCGGTGCCGGTAGGCGTGAATGCGGATTTGCGGCCGTCCAGGCTGGTGAAGAGCATCCCATCGTACATCCGAAAATCCGTCATGACGATCGTCAGGATTTTCGTCGTCTACAAACCTTTTCGTTTTTTTGCGACGATAGGACTGGTCCTGTTCGGCCTGGGGCTTTTCCTCGGCGCGCGGTTTCTGTATTATTATCTCTCAGGGGGAGGGACGGGGCACATCCAGTCCGTCGTTCTGGCCGGAATTTTTCTCGGGTTCGGTTTTCAGGCATTTCTCGTGGCGTTCCTGGCGGACCTGCTCGCCGTGAACAGAAAACTTCTCGAAGACATCCAATTCCGATTGAAACAACTCCGCGGGATGAAGGAGCGGTGATCGTTGTGGCGTCCAAGACCATTTTTGCCGTGTCCGGCGATACCGGGGCGTGATGACGTACCGTCGTTCCGAAATAGATGACAGCGTTTCGGCCGGGAATTATTACAACAAGTACGAAACACAGAACCCCGTGGAGCGTCATATGGTGGCCTCGTTTCTGTCCACCATTCTCGAACTCGCCGACCGGATCGGGGCGAGGGAGGCCCACGAGGCGGGCTGCGGCGAAGGCCACCTGACCCGTATTTTTGCCCGCAAGGGCCTGAGAATCCTGGGGTCCGACGTTTCGGCGCAAGTGATCCAGCGGGCCGGATCGCTCTCAGAGGCCGCGGGCCTTCCCGTTGCCTTTTAACAAGCGGACATACAGCCTGAAAGAAGACGAGGATTCCGCTCCACGCGTCCTTTGCATCGAGGTTTTGGAACATCTCGAAAGGCCGCGTGAAGTGCTGCGGGTCCTGGCGCGCCCCCAGCTAGGCTGCACCTCCCGGTAAGCGCGCCGCTGAACCCCTGTGGAGGATGCTCAATCTGTGCAGGGGAAACGTCAAGGCCCTGGGCAATACATCAGGGCTCTTGCGGCATTGGTCCCGACGGATCTTCGTCGGCCTGCTGGACGATCACTTTGAAGTGCTCGCAGTTGCCACTCCGGTGCCTTGGATCGTCGCCCTTTGTCGGACGAAAGAACGGCAGGCGCAGATTTTGCGGGAATAGACAAGTCTCATATCCGCCGCCGGCAGCCCAAATTTTGGGGGGCACCCAAGGGCGCAAAGCCCCTTTCTGCCCCTCTCAATGCACACCGCAATCGGCGTTGACAGATGCATTTCGATACAGCAGCCGAAACCTTGAGGTGAGCTTGCGATCATGCCGGGGGAAACATTCGCAGGGCGGTGCGGGTACCCGCAGCGGTATCCCTCCTTCATGATTTCGCTGGCCACAAGACCGATCCGTACCACGTTCAGAGGCGGTCCATGGGGGAGAATCCAATTCCTCAACGGAGACAATTGGGTGAAGTGTACCATCTTGATCCAGCATTTTCGCTCGCAGACAATGTGTTCCCACGGAACTGGACGCGAATATTACGCAGGCCGCTGTGTTCCGGCGAAGGGCTCTTCGTGGTTGAGAGTGACGATGAAGTGCGTTCAGCCGCAATTTTGAACTGATCACAGGGTTCGGCACAGTCCCAATGTTGCACCGGACTGGAAGCCTTCACAGGGTGCTCCAGGTGCGAGGCGTCCGGGATGCAGACGCACTCCCTGTACTTCAAGTGCCCGCCGACAAAGCAGATGTGGCGCACTGTGAAGGCTTACGCAATTCTTGTTCACGATGGCCCGGAGAAGTGTCTGCTGCGGCCCGGCCATTTTCAGAGAGAGAGCGCAAACGCGCACCGCCTCCGCGCAGCCACGGGGAGGAGATCAAAACGCCTGCCAGGAGCATGACCATCACATAGGAAAAGATCACGGCATGCGTTGCCAGAGCAAAGCTCAGGGCCTGATCTGGAGCATATCCCAGAAATAGCAGCCCGGCGCTCCAACCCATTTCGTGGTTCCCTGTGTTGGCGAAACCCTGCAGCGGCATAAGCTGCAGCGGGAGCTGTATGGTCGCCAGAAACCATGCATCCCCAGCCGCCAGCTCGATACCTACGGCCCGCGCAGTGCAATACATGACGCCCCCGAACATGGCCCAGATTCCGAGACTCAGAGCACGGCTTGGGATGTCCCTGCCGCGCAAGACAGCCAGATATTGAGCATAACGAAATAACCATTGCGGCTTCAATGTGTTAGCGTGGGATGCCATCGAAACGATAAAAGGCAATGCCACAAAGCCAATCCCGCACAAAATCCAGAATACGCGTATCTCAGGGGACAGGCTCACCGGCAGTACAAGTGCAGCGCCCAATACCCACATCCCGAGTGCGTTCAAATCAAAGGCTCTGGCCTGCATCAATACCTTGACGCCTTCTCCCCAGGTGCAGCTGCATGCCGAACGGAGTATCGCAGGCAATGCAATGTCGCCGGTGCGCATCGGCATAAGATACGTTAAGGCGTTGTGGGAGATGACAGCGCCGATGCCCTCGGGCCACAAGCGCAAGGCCCCATGAGTGAGTCGTCTCAAACGAACTGCACGAAGGAGGTACGTGACCGCATAGCACCCGAAACCCGCGACCGCCCATTGGAATTTTACTGCGGCAAGTACCGCACAAATTTCCTCGCGCCGGTTGACCGCCAAACCAGCGACCAATGCCGCGAGTGAAAAGGCAAGTATTGTACGCAGGTGGTATCTTCCCGTCACGTTTGGATGCTTGACGGCGTCAAGATTCGTATCCATACCGCACCATCCGCTCGCCACAAAATTCATAGAGCGTGTGCCTGTCCGTCTCCTCCCATTCTTCCCATGGAGACACACGCCGGCTTACAGAGGCGTTCACCCGCCTGTACTGTTTTTTCTTTGCGGGCGTTGGATATTTTTCCTCCAAACCGATCCATTGACAGATGTCCGTTATGGCAGCGGCAGGGTCGGCGAAAATGTCCTCGAATCGTACCCGTCTATACTGGTCGCCGTAAATTGCGGCGCCTTTGTCCAAAATGCCGTTGACACGATCCCATCGCCAGGCGAATCTCTTGATATCGCTCATGGCATTCCAGCGGAGTCCGCTTTGAGGCTCCAGCAAGTCCGGTTTGATCATCCAAAAAGGGAGGAATCTGACAGCCAGGCCTTTCAGACCGCTCAATCCGCCGTAATTGATGTACGATGGGACGTATGTCCGCGGATCGCGGACGATATGGAGGACCTTGGGAGATGGGAGGAGTTCACCCAGGACCTCGATAAAACCGTGCAGAAAAGGATTGGATTCGATGTATACCGGAGTTTCGATACGCCGGAAGAGATTTTTGCGGCACACGTGGTATCGCCGTATCAGTTCCGTTCGGCTCATCCGCCCGCAAAGATACCGGTTGGAGGCAATGCGGAGCACCCTGGACGGTTTCGGTTCATGCACAGAGGTCACCCGCCCGCCCAATTCGCCCATGTATTCCGCCAGTGCAGTGGTACCGGTGCGTCCTGTGGAAAGAATGAATAGAGCGATTTTTATGTCTTCAGGTTTCATCTTTGTGTCCGCCGGAGTGTTTTGCCATATGATGCAAGGGATCCTGTCGTTTGCTTCACCCTGGGAGAAGGGTGTTATTCACACTCAATGACTCTTCTGGATACGAGGCGCAAAACCGGTGCAGTTAATTGCAGGCGGCCGCCGAAGTTGCCGGTGCACCATAAAATATTCCGGTATGGCGGTCAATTCTCGCATTTCACCCCCCCGAAGATTCATATCCGAAAATTTTTCGGGGAGGGCCTGATAATCCCCTCGGCAAAAGATCGCGGATGCAATGGCCGGTGGGGATTTCCTTTTCCGGATAACCTCGTTACTATTCGCGGCACAAAAAAACACCGAGAAAGAGACCTGACATGCAACAGACCGCACTCATTACCGGGATCACGGGCCAGGACGGGGCCTATCTGGCGGAACTCCTTCTGAAGAAGGGCTACCGTGTCTACGGGACGTACCGCAGGGCGAGCTCCATCAATTTTTGGAGGATCGAGGAGCTGGGCGTGGCCGGCCACCCCGACTTGAAGTTGGTGGAGTTCGACCTCACCGACCAGTCGTCCATAATCCGGCTGGTGGAGAGGGTCGCACCGGACGAGATTTACAACCTCGCGGCCCAGAGCTTCGTGACCGTCTCCTTCGACCAGCCCATCACCACGGCCCAGATCACCGGCCTGGGGGCACTGCATCTCCTCGAGGCCGTACGCATCGTCAATCCCGGGATCCGGTTCTATCAGGCGTCCACCTCGGAGATGTTCGGCAAGGTCAGGGAGACACCCCAGACCGAGCTCACACCGTTCCACCCCAGGAGCCCTTATGGTGTGGCGAAGCTCTACGCCCATTGGATCACCATCAACTACCGGGAGGCCTACGGCATCTTCGGCAGTTGCGGTATCCTGTTCAATCACGAATCGCCCCTGCGCGGCCTCGAGTTCGTGACCAGGAAGATCACGGACGCGGCGGCCAGGATCAGGCTCGGCAAGCTGGACTGCATCGAACTCGGGAACCTCAATGCCAGGCGGGACTGGGGCTTCGCAAGGGAATACGTGGAGGGGATGCACCTGATGCTCCGGCAGGAGAGGCCGGATACGTACGTCCTGGCCACGAACCGGACCTGGACGGTGCGCCATTTCGCGGAGCTCGCCTTCCGGGCCGCGGGCATGGATCTCGAGTGGCAGGGTGAGAATGAGAACGAGATCGGCATCGACGCCCGCACCGGTGTGACAAGGGTCAGGGTGAATCCCCGGTTCTACAGGCCTGCCGAGGTCGACGTCCTCATGGGTTCGGCCGAGAAGGCGAGGAAGGAGCTGGGGTGGGCACCGCAGACCACCCTGGAGGAGATGTGCCTGATGATGGTGGAGGCCGACCTCAGGCGGAACGAGGCGGGCTTTCGCTTCTAAAGGGGGACGCCTGTGAAGAGGGCCCTTATCACCGGGGTCGCGGGCCAGGACGGGAGCTATCTCGCCGAGTGTCTTCTGGAAAAGGGCTACCAGGTCTTCGGCCTCACCCGCCCGGTCCGGGAAGACGCCCCTGACACCCATCTTCACAACATCGCACACTTCCTCGACCGGATTTCCCTCCGCTACACCGAACTCGGTCTGGATGGGGCGGCCCGGGACAGCATTGCCGAGGCGATGCCCGACGAGTGCTACCACCTCGCCGCATCGAGTTTCGTGAGCTTCGCCTTCGAAGACGAGGCGGCGACCATCGAGAACAACATCAGGAGCACCCATGAGCTCCTGGGGGCACTCCGGGAGAAGGCCCCGGCCTGCAGGCTTTTTTTCGCCGGGACGAGCGAGATGTTCGGCGCGGCGGAGCGGGCCCCCCAGGACGAGGAGACCCCCTTCCGGCCCAGATCCATTTACGGCATCTCGAAGACCGCCGGGCACCACCTGGTGCGGTATTACCGGGACACCCACGGCCTCTTCGCCTGCACGGGAATCCTCTTCAACCACGAGTCCCCCAGGCGCGGGCCGCAGTTCGTGACAAGAAAGATCACCATGGGGGCCGCGAGGATCAAGCTCGGCCTGGACCGGAAGCTCTTCCTCGGCAACCTCGACGCCCTGAGGGACTGGGGCTGGGCCCCGGATTACGTCCGGGCCATGTGGCTCATGCTCCAGCAGGACGAGCCGGCGGACCTTGTCATCGCCACGGGGGAGACCCGATCCGTGCGCGAATTCGTGGACGCGGCGTTCGCCCGCCTCGGACTCGACTGGAGGGACCATGTGGAGGTGGACCGCCGGTTCTACCGGGAGGCGGAGAAGGTGCCCCTTTGCGGGAATTGCAGAAGGGCCGGGGATCGCCTGGGCTGGAGGCCCTCCATGGACTTTGCGGCCATGGTGGGGGAGATGGTGGACTCGGACCTGGCCCTCCTCGGCGGCGGGCAGACCGTCCCTGGAGGCCCGTGAGGATCGCCGTCGACGCCATACCCCTGCTCTCTCCCTTCACCGGGGTGGGGAAGTACACCTATTCCGTCGCCAGGGCCCTGCGGGCGATCGATCTTGAAAACGAATACCACTATTATTACGGATACTTCTCGCGTACTTTGCGGTCCAGGAGCGAGGGGGCTCGGGGGCCTTACCGGATCAAGGAGGCCGTGAAGCGGGTGCCCTTGCTCAGGGAGGCGGTCCGGAGCTGCAGGGGCGCCGCGAGCACCCTTCTGGGGGGGAAATTCGACCTCTATTTCGAGCCGAACTTCATCCCCATCGGCATCAGGAGCAGCAGGGTCGTGGTGACCGTTCCCGACTTCTCCTTCGCTCTCTATCCCCAGTGGCACCCCAGGGACAGGGTTGAGCACTTCCGCCGCAATTTCTGGAAGAACATCTGGAGGGCCGGGCGGATCATCTTCATCTCCGACTTCATCCGGGAGAGCGCCCTTGAGATTCATTCCTTCCCGCCGGAGATCCTCCGGACCATCCACCTCGGCTGCGACACGGATGTGTTCAGGGTGTACTCGGAGTCTGATCTCGCCGGCACGGCGGAGCGCCTCGGCCTTCCCGAGCGGTTCATCCTCTTCGTCGGGTCCATCGAACCCAGGAAGAACCTCGTCAGGCTGGTCAGGGCCTACAAGCTCCTCGACCCGAAGGTCCGAAGAGAGTACAGGCTTGTCCTTGCCGGATTCAGGGGGTGGGAGAACCGGGAGATCATGGACGAGCTTGCGCGGGTGCGGGAAGACGTCCTGTACCTCGGCTACATCCCGGAAGAGGACCTCGGGCGTCTGTTCAATCTCGCCTCCCTGTTCGTCTTCCCTTCCCTGTACGAAGGCTTCGGGCTGCCGCCGATCGAGGCCATGGCCTGCGGGTGCCCGGTGGTGGCTTCCAGGGCGGCGAGCATCCCCGAGGTGTGCGGGGACGCCGCCTACTACGTGGATCCCACCGACGAGGAGGAGATCCTCCAGGGGATCCTGCGGGTCCTCACGGACTCCGCCCTCCGGGAGCGCCTCGTCCGCCGGGGTCTTTCCCGGGCCGCGGAGTTCACGTGGGAGAGGGCGGCAAGGGAACATTTGCAGGTCTTCAACGAACTGGTGTAAGCGTAAGCCTTCACAGGGTACCGCATCTGCTGTGTTGGCGGGCACTTGAAGTACAGGGAGTACGTCTGCGTGCCCGCCGTCTCGCATCTGCAGCACCCTGTGAAGGCTTCCAGTCCGGGGGAGTTGCAGCATTCGTGCTGTGCGAACCCTGTGAGCAGTTACGTGTAAGCTTGTGTCCGACACCGCAAGCCGACCCCGGCGGGCGAGGAGAGCCGGGGGAGGGCCGTCCGTCTGCCCCATTTTCTCCTCATTTTTTACAGTTCCTGGACAAAACTACAGCAAATTCAGTTGGTTGTAGGCACAATTCTCCTGTGTGGCACTACGCCGCGGTATTGTGAGCGGCATCAGCTTTCGGGAGTTTTTGCAGCCCTACCATTGTAAGCCTTCACAGGGTACCGCAGATGCGAGGCGAGCACGCAGACGTACTCCCGTAGTTCAAGTGCCTGCCACAAAGCAGATGCTATGCCCTCTGCAGGCTTACCCCCCTGCAACGCCCCCCTGCTTTTCCCCGATCCGGATGACCCGGACCGATTCCGTGGCTTTCCTCGTTGTGCGTTTGCGCGCAGACGGTATATTTGGTGCGAGGAAACCCGGACCGCGGAACGCCTTGGGGCCCGGGCACAAAGGTCGTCCACCACACACGAGGCGCGGCGCCCTCCGGCGGCCGGCACGGCAAGGCATCGACGATGGACACGCAACCGCCCGGACTCACCATGGAAGAACTGATCGAAAAGATCCGAAGCGAGGCCCTCAGGCGCAGGACCCGCGGAGGGGGATCACCTTCGGGGTCCGTCCGTCCGGACGGTTTCGATCTCGGGTTTTCCGGCGGAATCGACCATCTGAAGCTGGAACCCCTCAAGGGCCCGCGACCCTTCGAGCCCAGCGAGGACGGCTATGCACTCCGGGATTTCCTCCGGTTCCACGACCGCGATTTCGTGAATGCCGCGTATCGGGGCATACTCAAGCGGGCGGCGGACCCGGGCGGCCTGGACAATTACCTGGAAAAGCTCAGGAGCGGGGCCATGACGAGGACGGAGATCCTGGGCCGGCTCAGGTATTCTCCGGAGGGCAGGGCCAAGGCGGTCCGGGTGAAGGGGCTCCTCCGGCCTTTTCTCGTCCACGCCCTCTCCCGGATCCCCGTGGCCGGATACCCGTTGCGGTGGCTTGCCGGACTCCTGAGGATCCCGGCGCTGGAAAGGGCTGTGGAGGCCCGGGACGCGGCGGTCCAGTTCCGGCTCTCTGCCTTGCAAGGGCACGTGGACCGGTTCAGCCGGGCCGTGCAGGAAAAGATAAACGACATCATCGACAGCCGGCCGTCTTTTGCCGGAGAGGAACGGGGAGACACGTCAGACCGGGAGGAAGACCCGGCGTTCCATGCATTTCACGCGGCCTATCTGGAAAGGACCGCCCCTCCCCCGGAGAAGACCCGACTGCGGCACGAGGCGTATCTCGCCATGCTGAAAGCGGCGGGGGCTGGGACTCCGCTGAGTCCGGTTCTGGACCTGGGATGCGGCCTTGGAGGCTGGCTCGCGTTTCTCAAGGAGCAGGGGATCGAGGCCCGTGGGATCGACCAGAACCCGGTCCTTGTCCGGGCGTGCCTCGGCCGCGGGCTCTCCGCCGCCCGGGCTGAGGCCGTCGACTACGTGCGAGGTCTTGAGCCGGATTCGGCCGGTGCGATCACTTGCCTGCACCTTGCGGAGCACCTCTCCTTTCCCGGCCTTGTCTCACTGCTCCAGGAGGCCCGGCGGGTTCTGAAGCCCGGCGGGCCGGTCATCCTCGAGACGGTGAATCCGAACAGCGCCCCCGGGGGATGGAGCCGCTTTTTCGAAGATCCGACCCGCCGCCTCCCCATTCCGCCGGCCGTGATCCAGACCGCCGGAGACCTGTGCGGATTCACGCGGAACGAGATCCTCTTCCTCCCGCACGCCTCGGGGGATTCTGCAGAGGAATCCCCCGATTATTGCTGGATAGGCTACACTCAGTGAGGATCGCCATCGCCACCGTCCAGGTCCCCTTCATCCACGGAGGGGGCGAGCTCCACGCGGAGGGCCTGCTCCGGGCACTTACCGCCGCCGGACACGAGGCGGACGTCGTTTCCATGCCCTTCCGCTTCTCCCCGGCAGACGAGGTGCGGCGGGCCATGGAGGCCTGGGAGAACGAGGATTTCGAGATCCTGAACGGATATGTCCCCGATGCGGTGGTCTGCCTGAAATTTCCCGCCTACTACCTGAAACACCCGCGAAAGATCGTCTGGCTCCTCCATCAGCACAGGGAGGTATACGATCTTCGGGATTCCGGCAATGAACAGGGAACGCGCCGTGACCGTCGGGAAGAGGACGCCCTGAGGGCTCTCATCACCGAGAAGGACACCCGTTTCCTCAAGGCGTGCGGGAGGCTGTTCACGAATTCTCAAAACGTCTCCGACAGGCTCTTCCGTTACAACGGCATCCGTGCGGCCCCGCTCTACCATCCGCCCCCGCTGGCGGGGATGCTTCGCTGCGCCGAGGCGCTTCCGTACGTGTTCTTCCCGAGCCGGCTGGAGGCTTTGAAGCGCCAGGACCTCCTCATTGAGTCAATGCGGCATGTCACGACCCCCGTCATGGCCCTCATGGCCGGGACCGGGGGCCAGCAATCCGCCTGGCGGGCCATGATCGACCGCCTCGGTCTGGGCGGGCGGGTCCGGCTCCTGGGCCGGGTTTCCGCCGAGGAGCTGGCTGAGTACTATGCCCGGTGTCTCGCGGTGTTTTTCGGCCCCAGGGACGAGGATTACGGCTATGTCACACTGGAGGCCATGCTGGCCGCCAAGCCCGTGGTCACGTGCACGGATTCCGGCGGACCCCTCGAGTTTGTCGCGCACGGAGAGACGGGCCTTGTGGTGGAGCCGGAGCCCGCCGCCGTGGCAGAGGCCATAGACAGGCTCTGGAGGGACCGGAGAAGGGCTTGCGAGATGGGCCTGGCAGGGCGAAGGCGGTATGAGGACATGGGGATCAGCTGGGAGAACGTCGTGGAAAGACTTTTGGGGAGAGACGAACCGGAGGATCCATGAAGATCGCCGTCGCCGCCCCCAGTCCGGCGCCCTTCGTCATGGGCGGAGCGGAGAACCTCTGGTGGGGCCTGGTGGAGTACATCAACCAGGACACTCCGCATCAGGCGGAGCTCATCAAGGTCCCCACCCGGGAAGGGACCTTCTGGGAGCTTGTGGAGAGCTACAGAAATTTCGCCGCCCTCGACCTCACCCACTTTGACCTCCTGATCTCCGGCAAGTACCCCGCCTGGATGGTGGAGCACCCCAATCACGTCTGCTACATGCTCCACAGGCTGCGGGGGCTGTACGACACGTACCACCTCATCGGGCTCCCCGTCGCGTATCCCGGCCGCCACCCGGGGGTCCTGGCCCTGCAGGAATTCATGAGATCGAACCGGGGCAGGCGCGGCTCGTTGCCCGGATTTTTCGAGCGCTGCGAGAAACTCAGGCTGACGGAGGATGTCCCCCGAGACGCCTTCGCGTTTCCAGGCCCCCTTGCCCGGGAGGCGATCGTGTACCTGGACGGCATCGGCCTCGCCCCGGGGGCGATTCGCAAATTCGCCGCCATCTCCCGGACCGTGGCCGGGCGGCCGGGTTACTTCCCCCAGGACGCCTCCGTGGAGGTGATCCATCCGCCTTCGCACCTCCGGCCGCTCCCGTGCGGGTCCTACGGGTATCTCTTCACGGCGAGCCGCCTCGACGGGCCGAAACGGGTCCATCTTCTGGTAGAGGCCATGCGGTACGTCCGCTCTCCGGTCGAGCTCAAGATCGCCGGAACCGGGCCGGAATTCCGGCATCTGGAGGAGACAGCGGCAGGCGACCCGAGGATTTCGTTCACCGGCTTCGTGAACGACGAGGAGCTCCGCCGTCTCTACGCCGGCTCGCTTGCCGTGCCCTTCGTCCCTCTGGACGAGGACTACGGCTTCATCACCATCGAGGCCATGATGCACGAAAAACCGGTCATCACCGCCGCCGACTCCGGAGGCCCCAACGAATTCGTGAGGGACGGCGAGACAGGATTCTCGGTGAAGCCGGACCCCAGGGCCATCGCGGAGAAGATCGAATATCTCTGCGGTAACCAGGAAGAAGCGGCCCGGATGGGAAAGGCAGGCCGGAGGCTGGTGGAGGATATCTCGTGGAGAAGCGCCGTGGATTCCCTGCTCGGCGTGAGGCCGTCGCGGGCCCGTAAGGCCCGGCGCACGGCGCCGAGGGGAAAGATCACCGTCGCGGTCACTTTTCCCGTCTTTCCGCCCAAGGCCGGCGGCCAGAGCAGGGTCTTCCATCTGTACCGGCACCTGGCCCGCAGGCTGGATGTCGACCTCGTCACCGTGGCCGATGCGGGAGAACGGCCCCTGGACAGGCACATCGCCCCGGGGCTGCGCGAGATCAGGGTTCCCAAGTCCAGGGAACACAGCGCAGCCGAGGCGAAATGGGCCGCAAAGGTGGACTGGGTGCCCGTCACCGACGTGGCCATGCCGGAACTCTTCCGCCTGACCCCGGAGTACCCCAGTGCCCTGCGGAGGTCCGCCGCCGGGTCGTCGGTGGTCGTCGCCTGCCACCCCTATCTCCTCCCCGCGATCCGGGATGCGGCGGCGAAGCCCGTCTGGTACGAGGCCCAGGATGTGGAGTACGATCTCAAAAAGGCCGTGCTCCCCGACACTGCCGCCGGACGCAGGCTGCTCGAAATCACCCGCCAGGTGGAGGGGGCATGCTGCGAGGCGAGCCGGCTTATCATGGTGTGCGCCAGAGAGGAGGGGGAGAGACTCCGGGAGCTGTACGGCCCCCCTGCGGAGAAGCTCATTGAGGTCCCAAACGGCGTGGACATCGACGGAGTGGTGTACGTCCCTCTTGAGAAACGGGTCGAGGAAAAGAGGCGCCTCGGCCTCGAGGGCAGTTTCGTGGCGCTCTTCATCGGGAGCTGGCACGGACCGAATATAGAGGCGGTGAACCGGATCATCGGGTTCGCCTCCCGCCTCCCCGAGGTAAGCTTCCTCCTGGTGGGAAGCGTCTGCATGCCCTTCGAGGGCCGGCGGGTGCCTGAAAACGTGGGTCTTCTCGGGGTCGTGGACGAAGTGACCAAGGAAACGGCGCTGGGCGCCGCCGATGTCGCCTTGAATCCCATGCTTTCCGGTACCGGCACCAACCTCAAGATGCTGGAGTACTGCGCGGCCGGAATTCCTGTTATATCGACGCCGCACGGCCTGCGGGGACTCGCCTTCAGAAACGGCGAGCACGTGATCGCGGCCGAGGTGGAGGAATTCCCACGGGCGATCCGGGAGGTGAAGGCCATGGACAGGGCGGGCCTGACCCGATTGACCGAGGTGGCCAGGGAACTCGCGGCGCAGCGGTACGCGTGGCCGGCCATCGCGGACAGGTTCCTGGCGGAAATTGAGGAGAGAGGCGCTCTTGAGCTTCCCCGGGCCGGGGACCCTCGGCCGCCTTACCTCCCGGCGGCCGGCGTTCCGGCACCTCCCCCACCGGGGCCGTGAGGAAGACCATGTCCGGTGCCCTCGACCTGCACAAGGATCTGCGCGTGGCCATCGTCCACGACTGGCTCACCGTCCGAGGGGGTGCGGAGCGGGTGCTCGATCGGATGCTGCGCCTCTTTCCCCAGGCCCACCTTTACAGCATGGTCGATTTCATGTCCGAGGAGGACCGGGTCTTCCTCGGAGGCGCACCTGTCAAGACATCCTTCATACAGGGGATGCCGTGGGCCCGGAGGGGCTACAGGAGCTACCTCCCCCTCATGCCCCTTGCCGTGGAGCAGTTCGATCTCTCCCGGTACGACCTGGTCCTTTCCAGCTCCCACTCCGTGGCCAAGGGTGTCATCACCGGCCCGGATCAGCTCCACATCTGCATGTGCTACTCCCCCATGCGCTACGCCTGGGATCTCCAGAACCAGTACCTCGTCCAGACGGGCCTTCACACGGGACTCCGGGGGGTCCTCGCCCGCTGGTTCCTCCACCGGATCCGCATCTGGGACGCCCGCACCGCAAACGGAGTCGACCGGTTCCTCGCCATCTCGCGGTTCATCGCGCGGCGCATCTGGAAGACCTACCGCCGCGAATCCGTGGTCGTCTATCCGCCGGTGGACATGGATGCGTTTCCCCTTCGAGAGGAGAAGGATGACTTTTTCGTCACGGCCTCCCGCCTCGTGCCGTACAAGAAGATAGACCTGATCGCCGCCGCGTTCCGGTCCATGCCGGACCGGCGCCTGGTGGTCATCGGGGACGGTCCGGAAGCCTCCAGGATCGCCTCGCAGGCCGGAGGCAACGTGACGATGCTCGGCCGTCAGGCCCCCGCTGCCCTGCTCGACCATATGCAGCGGGCGAGGGCGTTCATCCTCGCCGCGGAAGAAGACTTCGGCATCGCCCCGGTGGAGGCCCAGGCCTGCGGCACCCCGGTGATCGCCTACGGCAAGGGAGGGGCGATCGAGACAGTCCGCGGCCTGGAATCCCCCGAGCCCACCGGTGTCTTCTTCCCCGAGCAGGAGCCGGAGGCCGTCGCCGGGGCAATCGATCTCTTCGAAAGAGAGCGCGGGGGCATCACCCCCGCGGCCTGCCGGCGAAACGCCCTCCGTTTTTCAGCCCCGAGGTTCGACCGGGAATTCTCGCACCAGGTCACGGTCGCCCTGCGGGCCTGGCGGGAAGGTAACTGATCACAGGGTCCGGCGCAGCACTCATGCTGGAACTCCCCCGGACTGGAAGCCTTCACAGGGTGCTCCAGGTGCAAGGCGGCGGGCACGCAGATGTACTCCCTGTACTTCAAGTGCCTGCCAACACAGCAGATGCGGTACCCTGTGAAGGCTTACGCGGGAAGGGCGGAGTTCCGCCGGCGGGGATTCTCCTCTCAGCGAACCCGGATAAACCCGGGGAACCGCCCCCATCAGTCCGCGGCGTCGCGGGCGGCCCTGGTGCGGGGACCCCCTGGGGGGGTACCTGATCACGGGGTCCGGCACCACCCCAACTCTGCGAACCCCGGGGGGAACTCTCCGCTCTATTTACCGGTCGGATCCTTCCTGCCGTCCCTTTTTCTTGAGGAAATCGCCGTAGTGCTCCTTCAGGCAGGCGTCACACAATCCATGGGAAAATTGCGAAGCGGAGTGTTCCGTGATGTAATCTTCGATGGGCACCCATTCCCCGCCCACCCGGATCTTCTTGCAGAACGAGCAGATGCGCAGAAAGCCCTCCAGGTACCGGATCCGCATCAGGAGACGGTGGGTGGCGCACATCACGAAGATGCCGAGAAACACCACAAGGAGGGTTTCTATCGTGCTCTCAGCCCAGTTGACCGGAGTTGCTGGCATATCGAAAACCGCGTGGGGGAAGTCGAAAATTTCGTCGAGCCAGAGAATGGCCAGGACTACAACGAATCCGGCGAACTGGTAGAACAGTATCCTGCGTGCGACTGATTTTTTTTTCATCGAGTTCTCATCAGACACTGTGCAATCTCCCCCGCCGCGGCATGGAAGGCGAGCGCCGGTCCCCCGGGCCCTATCGTCCCATCTTCCACCGCGTCACCGCCTGCTGTGCGGCAAAGGCGGCCGCGGCGGCGATGATCGCGGCCACGCTGCCGAAGAGGTCGTTCACCATGAGGAACACTCCGGTCAGGAACAGGGGGGGGACGATCCAGTCCGCCGCCGCCCATCTCCCCGAGGATATCCCGAAGAGCCGCCGGACCTCCTGCCCGAACAGGAAGAGCAGGATCAGGACGTCGATGAAGACAAAAATCGACATCGCGAGCCCGAGCCCGGGCTCGTAATGCCGCGACACATCCCAGACCGTGTATATCCAGGCAACGGGAGTCGCCGCAACGGCGAGCTTCCATCCCCACGCTGAGAGACGCCACAGCCCGGTGAAGAGTGCCAGACCGAGAACGGCGTTCACCAGAAACTCGGCGTGATCGCCTGGTGAGAGGTCCCCTTCGAGAACCCCGAACCGGGTGAGAAAGTACACCGCCCCTCCGGTTACAGACCCGAACAGGGACCAGAGGGCGATCACCCTGACCCAGAAGCGGGTCCCCGCGTTCTCCGTTCCCATGGCAGGGAGATGGTCCACCACGCAGGATCCCTCCTTCAGGAATCGGGATCCGGGAGGCAGGCGCCTAAAGCCCCTTTTCGGAATATCCGGAGGGCAGGGCGAAGAGATCCCCGGGGGCCTTGGCGTTCTTGAACTCCAGGAGCCTGGTCTCGGTGGTGAAGGAATGATTCATCATTTTCGCCGTCGAAACATTCAGCACCTGGACGCCCTTGATCTTCTTCATCTCCTCCATGAACCGCCCCATGGACTGCTGCATGCCCGGCATGGCGGCGGCGATGCTGGAAGTGTACCTGTCCTGGAGCGCCGGGTCCATCTTCAGATCCTGCGTGGCCCATACCTCGCTCGTTGTGGGGCCCATGACGGTGCTGAGAGTGACCGTGTAACCCTCACAGTTCCATGCCCCGATCTTCTTCTTCTCACCCTTCGGGCGCACGTCGACTTCCATCTTCATCATGTTCTGCATCAAGGCCTGAAAGGCCTCCGCCTCTGAGGCGTGCTCGCCCCGGGTCTGCTGTTTCATCTGTTCGCCCAGATTCATCGGCATCCGGGTATAGGACTTCTCGGCGTGGTCAATCGTGATCATCTCCTTCCTGTCCAGGAGCATGATCGTCGAGCTGTCCCGGCTGTCGTTGCGGAATCCGGCCGGGGTGATCCATATTTCCTCCACCACGTCCTCCGCAGGCCTCTCCTGACCCATGACGTTCATCGGTCCGGTATGGCGCCGCTGCTTCATGTACACGTCCGCCCCAGCCGTCCCCGCCTCCAGAAGAAGGCAAGAGGCGGCGGCAAGCATCATCGAGATAAAAAATCGGTTCTTCATCACATCTGTCCTCCATTGGGCGTTTCGATCATGCGGCACGGAGGCCCGCGCCGCTTCTGAATACAGGCCGGAGGCCCGGCTGGCGGAGACCGACCCCACGGGCGCGGATCACGGCGGGGCGGAACGCTGCGTGATGCCGCAGCCCCTGCCGGCAGGGAAGGACGGCGGCCCTCCGCCGTCACCGCACCCGACCCTCCATCCACGCCAGGGCGTCTTCGTAGTCCCGGAAAACCCTCGCTTTTCGGTCGATCTGATATTCGCTTTCGAGTTCGTACATCCTGGCGATGCCGTAGTCCGAATCGCTTCCCACCACCATGGCAAGGCGCCCGGCCGTCTCTCCACCGAGAAGGTTCTTGACCTGGCCGACGAGCCAGGCCACCTCGTTCCGGGAGACGTCAAGTGTGCAGCCCCTCAAGTCCCAAATCACATGAAAGGCCTTGGAGCACAGGGGATCCGAGTACGCCCTGCTGAGCGACTCGGCGATGTCGTCATACCTCACGGTCCCCCAGCAAGTGTGGATGCGAATTCCCCTTTCCGCATCGATACGATACTCGACCGGCATCTCCTCTCCCCTCCCACCCGGGCCATACCCCCGAAGTCCAGAACGGAGGCGGAGCTGACCCCGTTCTTCAAGGCGCCGTGCTCAAAAATGCACGGGATCGCGATCCGACCTTGTCTCTATATTGACCCGCCGGGCCGCAAAATCAAGGGCAAATAATGCCTCCTGCAGCCGGGACGTACGGTTACGGCGAAACCCAGGTTTCGGGCCACGGTCATGTGGGGAAACAGATCCGGCATCTCTGAGCAGGGGGCCGGAGAGCCCGGGGCGACCGGTCCGGGAAGTTGCAGTATTGGGGCTGAGCCGGACCCCGTGATCAGTTACGCATCCCGGGCGGAGGGCTTTACAAAAACGTGATCCCGGCCTCCGCTGCCCCGGGGCGTCCCCGGCATGTGGAGCATTCCGCGGCCGGGGCCGCCGGCCCGGCAAAGTCAATATATTCCATTTTTGTTTGATTTTCAGGTCCATTGTACTACAAAATTGTAATATTCTAGAATTTGTGGTCATTTGTCCGCGGCGAAAATATTATTTAATATACTGTTTTTAAATGACTTTTCTGTATAAAGGGCAGGATGGCATCAATATTGGATATATCAGGAAACGACGGCTGGCGGACCGCGGTCCAGAAGGCCGCTGTTCCAAACAAGACGGCACACCACGCGGAGGAACCTCAATGAACGGAAAATGGAAAAGGCGGATCATCGCAACGGCGGCAACGCTCCTCTTGACCGCAGGCCCGGCCCCGGCGCTGCATGCCGGGGAAGAGGCGAAACCCATGGCTGACCTTACCGTGGCCTTTCTGAGCCAGTACATCTGGCGGGGCCAGGAGCTGAGCCAGAACTCCGTGGTCATGCAGCCGTCCATGACGGTGGAATACCTGGGATTCGGCGTGAACCTCTGGGGGAACCTCGATACGGACACGGCGGCAGAAGAGACAAACAACTGGAACGAGACCGACATGACCCTGTATTACGCTACGGATTTCGGCCCGGTCGGGGTGAGCGGCGGATACATCTATTATGCCTTGGACGGCCTTGACGATTCGCAGGAGGTCTACGCCCGCATCTCGCTGGACATGCTCCTGAACCCCACCGTGACCGTGTACAGGGAATTCGCCCACTACCCGAGCTGGTACGTCACCGCGGGGATCTCCCACTCCATCGCGCTCCCCATGGCAATGAGCATCGATCTCGGAGCCCAGGCCGCCTATCTCCTCTCCGACGACGAGGACGCCTACCCGGAGATCGGCGGCAGAGGCAACCCGACCGGGGAAGAGTACGATGATTTCCACGAAGGCACCCTCTCCGCCGTCCTCAACATCCCCGTAAGCGGATACCTGACCATCAAGCCCCAGGCGTACTGGACCTTCGCCCTCACTGGAGACGCCTCGGACGAGATGGAATGGAGGAGCGTCGACGGAGACGACGACAACTTCTTCTACGGCGGCGTCTCGGCGAGCCTGAGTTTCTGAGGGCGGACCGAAGTCGGATGACGTATGACGTTTTTGTGTAATACTCAGGCGCGTTATTACAAAAATGTAAAAACATGGACATTGCGGGTCATGGGCATGCATGCTAACATACTCAAATTGATACAAAAAAGTCACGTTCGGGGCCCCGGCATCCTTCTTGATATTTCGTACCGGACATCTGCCGGCCTGGGCGTATGGATCCTCGGCCGGGCGGATTTTCCGGGGAGGTGACGGCTATGATTCAGGCAGGTGACACGGCCTTTGTACTCACGGCGGCGGCCCTGGTGCTGCTCATGACCCCAGGCCTGGCCCTCTTTTACGGCGGGATGGTGAGGGGGAAGAACGTGCTCGGAACGATCCTCCAGAGCTTCATCATGATATCCGTGATAAGCATCGAGTGGGTGTATCTGGGATACAGCATGTCCTTCGGGCCTGATGTGGGAGGTCTCCTGGGGGATCTGTCGTGGAGCGGCCTGCGGGCAATGGGACCGGGGCCCAACCTCGACTATGCGCCCACCATCCCCGAGCCGGTGTTCATGATCTATCAGTGCATGTTCGCCGTCATTACCCCTGCGCTGATCACCGGAGCTTTCGCCGAGCGGATGCGTTTCGGACCGTTTCTTCTGTTCAGCCTCCTCTGGGCGGTCCTGGTATACAATCCGGTGTGTCACTGGATCTGGGGTGCGGGAGGCTGGCTGAAGGCCCAAGGGGTGCTCGATTTCGCAGGCGGATTGGTGGTCCATCTCACCTCCGGCGCGGCGGCGCTGGCAGCCGCGCTGGTCGTCGGACCGCGGCAGGGGTATGGCAGGGAACACTTCCTCCCGCACAACCTTCCCATCACCCTTTTGGGGGCGGCCCTTCTCTGGTTCGGCTGGTTCGGCTTTAACGCCGGAAGCGCCCTTGCAGCCAACGAGGTCGCTGGGACGGCCTTCGTCGCCACCCACCTGGCGGGCATGGCCGGCATGGCCACGTGGGTCCTCGTCGAACGGCTCCACAGAGGCAAACCTACGACCCTCGGGGCCGCCTCGGGGGCCGTGGCCGGGCTGGCCACGGTCACGCCGGCTTCCGGCTTCGTCTCCGCCAACAGCGCCGTCCTCATCGGCATGCTGGCCGGCCTCTTCTGCTACCTCGGGGTACTGGCGAAGACCCGGCTCCACTATGACGACAGCCTCGACGTTGTGGGGATCCACGGGGTCGGCGGGGTCCTCGGCACCCTGTGCCTCGGCGTATTTGCCACCACAGCCGTGAATCCTGGAGGGGCTGACGGTCTTCTGGCCGGGAACCCCGGGCTCCTCGGCATACAACTCTTCGCGATACTGATTGTCGGTGTCTACACTTTCGCTGCAAGCTGGGGTCTGCTCAAGGCCATCGACCTGGTCTGGGGTCTGCGGATCACCCGGGACGCCGAGGTGGAGGGACTTGATCTCAGCGAGCACAGCGAGACCGCATACAGCGGCTGAAGATTCAAGGAGAAACAGACCATGAACTCAGGCGATACGGCTTTTATGCTGGTGGCAACGGCCCTGGTCATGCTCATGACCCCGGGGCTTGCCATCTTCTACGGAGGACTCGTCCGATCCAAGAATGTGCTCGGCACCATCATGCAGAGCTTCATCTGCCTCGGAATAGTCTCCTTGATATGGGTGCTCTACGGCTATTCCCTCGCCTTCGGTCCGGACGTCAAGGGCGTCATAGGAAACCTGGACCTCGCCTTCCTCAACGGGGTCGGAACCGCTCCCGGACCCTATTCCGAGACCATTCCGGACCTCCTCTTCTGCGCCTTTCAGCTCATGTTCGCCATCATCACCCCCGCGCTCATCACCGGGGCGTTTGCCGAGAGGATGAAATTCTCGGCCTTTCTCCTCTTCACCGTCCTGTGGAGCTCGCTGGTGTACCTGCCGGTTTGCCACTGGGTCTGGGGAGGGGGATGGCTGGGCGCCCTCGGGGCCCTCGATTTCGCCGGGGGGACGGTGATCCACATCAACTCCGGCGTGGCCGCCCTGGCTGCTGCCATCGTGATCGGGAAGCGCAAGGGCTGGGGCCGCGAATCCTTCCATCCGCACAATCTCCCCCTGACCGTCCTCGGCGCCGGGATCCTCTGGTTCGGCTGGTTCGGCTTCAACGCGGGAAGCGCCCTGTCCGCCGGCGAGACCGCAGTAGTCGCCTTCTTCACCACCCAGGTGGCCACAGGAATGGCGGCCCTCTCGTGGATTCTGGCCGAGTGGCGCATCCAGGGGAAACCGACCACCCTCGGGGCGGCATCGGGGGCCGTGGCCGGGCTCGTGGCCATCACACCGGCGGCGGGGTTTGTCGGGCCGATATCCGCCCTGATCATCGGTCTGGCAGCCGGCGTTCTGTGCTATCTCGCCGTCCTCGCCAAGAACAGGCTCGGCTACGACGACGCCCTTGATGTGGTCGGAATCCACGGGGTGGGGGGGCTCTGGGGCGCGCTGGCCACCGGCCTCTTCGCCTCCACGGCCGTCAATCCTGCCGGAGCAGACGGCCTCTTCTATGGCAATCCTCACCAGTTCGTGGTACAGGCTGTAGGAGCAGGAGCCGCCATCGTCTATTCGTTCCTTGTCACCTTCATCATATTGAAGATACTGGATGTCGCCATGGGCGTCAGGGTATCCGGCGATGAGGAGGTGCAGGGTCTGGACCTCACCCAGCACAGCGAGGTGGGTTACTCCCTGTGACCGCATCTTGGCCGGGAACGGACAACGGCGGACAGAATCGACGGGCGCCCACAGCCGGCCGCTCCGGCAGCCGCGAAGGAGGAAGTCATGAAAAAGATCGAGGCCATCATCAAACCGTTCAAGCTGGACGACGTCAAGGAAGCCCTCAACGAGATCGGCATCAAGGGGATGACCATCTCGGAAGTGAAGGGCTATGGACGCCAGAAGGGCCACAAGGAGATCTACCGGGGTGCGGAATACGTCGTGGATTTCATCCCCAAGATCAGGATCGAGGTCATCGTCGATGCCTCCATGGTGAACCAGGTCATCGAGAAGATGCGCGAGGCGGCCCATACCGGAAAGATCGGTGACGGGAAGATCTTTGTCCTCCCGGTGGAGGAGGTTGTCCGCGTCAGGACCGGCGAGCGGGGCAGAGATGCCATCTAGGATGCCCTCGGCCTTTTCATCGACTGGCAGGGAATCGCAGGGGCCCGGCCGGTCGATCCCGGCTGCGGGTCCCGCGGCCCTGAAGGCCCTCTGGGACAGGGGCCTGAGGGGACGCGAACTCCTGAAGGAGTTCACGGGCACTGTGGATTCCTTCATCCAGGCGGTCTTCGCCGGGACGGCCGGGGAAAAAGGCGGAGAGGGGGTCGCCCTGGTGGCCCTCGGCGGATACGGGAGGCAGGAGCTCTTCCCCTTCTCCGACATCGACGTGATGTTGCTCTATGCCCCGGAGGCCGAAAGCCGGGTCCCCGATATCTCGCGGGCGGTCTTTTATCCCCTGTGGGACTCCGGGCTCGAGGTGGGCCACAGTGTCCGGACCGTTCGGGACTGTCTCGAAGACGCGCGGGGCGACTTTTTCTTCCAGGTCGCCCTCTTGGACAGCCGCTTCCTCTGCGGCGATCAGGCCTTGTTCGACAGCCTCCGGAGGGAGTTCACGGCGGACCTGGCCGGAGGCAGGCGGACGGCGTTCGCCGAGGAGATGGCGGCGCAGCGGAGGGAACGGCACAGGCGTTTCGGCGACCACGCCTACCTTCTCAAGCCCAACATCAAAGAGAGCAGGGGCGGGTTGCGCGACGTGCAGGCCGTCATCTGGACCGCCGCCGTCCTATTCGGGCTCGATGGCACGGGGGCACTGGAAGAGGCGGGGCTGCTCACCCCGGAAGAGCGGGCCGCGTTCGAACATGCCTGGGAGATGCTCATCCGGATCAGAAACCGGCTCCATTTCTTCAGCGGCCGCAAGAACGACCAGCTCTATTTCGAATATCAGGAGGAAATCGCCAGGGCACTGGACTACCGCGACGGGGAGGGCATGCTGGGGGTGGAGCACTTCATGCGCGACGTCCATGGATATCTCAAGACCGTGGCGGTGATGTCGGACCTGTTCTTCGAACACGTGGACGAGGTGCTGCAGCTCACCACCAGCGCCGAGCCGGACCGGGCGGTTGAAATCGGCATCGACGTCCTGCGGGGCCGCCTCCACATCGCGGAGCCCGCCCTCCTCCAGAAGCGGCCCGAGCTCATGATGCGGGTCTTCGCCCATTCCGCCAAGACGGGGCTTCCGGTGCACCACATGACCAGGCGGATGATCTCGAGAAACCTTGGCCTCGTGACGGAGAAGACACGGCGGTCGAAACGGATGTCCAGGGCCTTCCTGGACGTCCTGGCCGGAGACCCGCCCCTTGAGGCCCTGGAGGCCATGCTCGACACCGGGCTCCTCACCGCCTATGTCCCCGAATTCGCAAGGGTGAGGTCCCTCTCCCAGCACGACGTCTATCACGTCCACACCGTCGACAGGCACCTCCTGCAGACCGTGGAGGAACTCTGCCGCCTGCGTGCAAGCGAGGCCAGGCTCTTCATGAACCTGGACTCCCCCCATCTCCTCTTTCTCGCCGCCCTCTTCCACGACATCGGCAAGGGCCAGGGCTCAAGCCACGCCCGGCGCGGCGCCCGGATCGTACTCGACATCGGCTCCCGGCTGGGACTCACCGCCGAGGAAAACGCCTGCCTCTCCTTTCTCGTGGAACAGCACCTTTTCCTGGTCGATACAGCCATGCGCCGGGACCTCGAAGACGAGGCATTCATCCTCAAGTGCGCCAGAAAGATCCAGGACCCCGAACGGCTGGACATGCTTTATCTGCTTTCCATCGCGGACTCGAAGGCCACCGGGCCCAACGTATGGAGCGACTGGAAGGCCGCCCTCGTTCAGGAATTCTACCTGAAGATCGCCCACCTGCTGGAACAGCCCGAGCTCATCGACCCCGATCGGATCGAAGCGGCGCAGTGGATGAGGGGCCGGATGGAAGCCCGTCTCGGGCCGGGGGGAAAGGAAGCGCTGTCGGTCCTGCCGGAAGACTACATCCTGAGTTTCACTCCCGACGAGGTGGCAAGACACATCGAACTCAAGGAACAGCTGGGGGAGCAGCCCGCCCTTGTCTCCCCCGAGGACCGGGGCCCCTTCTGGTCCGTCTTCGTGGTCGCCCGGGATCATATCGGCCTCCTGTCGAAGATCTGCGGCGTGCTCTCCCTTTACAATCTCAACGTGCTCTCCGCCCAGATATTCACCCTCACGGACGGCACGGCCATGGACGTCCTCGATGTCACGCCCTCGGTGGCGCGGGAGTATTCCGAGCAGAACTGGAAGGGCCTCCAGCGCGATCTCCGTCTCGTGCTCGAGGACAAGCTGGACCTCGCCCCTCTGCTCGCCGGCAAGTACAGGCCGGCGGGGGCCTCGGGGGCCGGCGCATGCGGGAAGCGCGAGGCCCGCGTGTTGATCGACAACGAGACCTCCGACTTCTATTCCGTCATCGAGGTATACGCCGAAGACCGCCCAGCGCTCCTGTACGACATCACCCGGACCCTTGCGGACTTCGGGATCAATATCTTCAGGGCCAAGATCGCCACCCGAGTGGATCAGATCGTCGACGTCTTTTACGTACTCAACAAGGTGGGGGAACGCATCGAGGAACCCGCCTTTCAGGAGGAGCTGCGCGGCGCCCTGCTCCATGCGGCCGCATGCGGCGTATCCTGAGACAACCCGGACATTCATATCAGAAGGAGGACACGTATGGATTCAAGACAGGTACTGGACATGGCTACGGAAAAGGGTGTCAAGGTGGTGGACATCCGTTTCCTCGATTTCCCCGGGGTATGGCAGCATTTCACCGTACCCCTGAGCGAGCTCGACGAATCCAGTTTTGAAAACGGATTCGGTTTCGACGGCTCGAGCATCCGGGGCTGGCAGCCCATCCATGCCAGCGACATGCTGGTGATACCGGACCCGGCCACCGCCAAGATCGACCCGTTTTTCAAGGAGACCACCCTGGTGCTCGTGGGCAACGTCGTGGACCCCATCACCATGGAGCCCTACTCCCGGGACCCCAGGAACATCGCCAGGAAGGCGGAGGCGTATCTCAAGAGCACGGGCATCGGAGATACTGCGTATTTCGGGCCGGAGGCGGAGTTTTTCATATTTGACGACGTCCGTTACGACAATGCCAGCAACGGATGCTTCTACGAGCTCGATTCCATAGAGGGCACGTGGAACACCGGCAGGGAGGAGTGCCCGAACCTGGGCTACAAGCCCCGGCACAAAGAAGGCTATTTCCCGGTCCCGCCGGTGGACAAGTTCCAGGACATGAGGACCGAGATGCTCCTGACCCTGCACGAACTGGGCATCGAAGTGGAGTGCCAGCACCATGAGGTCGCCACCGCCGGCCAGGGCGAGATCGACATGCGTTTCAAACCCCTGGTCCAGATGGGCGATCAGCTCATGTGGTTCAAGTACGTGCTGAAGAACGTGGCCTACCGGCACGGCAGCACCGTCACCTTCATGCCCAAGCCCCTCTTCGGGGACAACGGCACGGGGATGCACACCCACATCAGCATCTGGAAGGACGGCAGCCCCACCTTCGCCGGAGACAAGTACGCCGGCATGTCCGAAAACGCCATGTACGCCATCGGGGGCATCCTGAGGCACTGCAAGGCCCTGTGCGCCTTCACCAACCCTTCCACCAACTCATACAAGAGACTCGTTCCGGGCTACGAGGCCCCGGTGAATCTCGCTTACTCGAGCAGGAACCGGAGCGCGGCCATCCGCATTCCGATGTACTCGGCCTCCCCCAAGGCGAAACGGATCGAATTCCGCACCCCGGACCCGTCTTGCAACGGCTACCTGGCCTTCTCCGCCATGCTCATGGCGGTGATCGACGGGATCGAGAACAAGATGGATCCCGGATCCCCCCTGGACAAGAACATCTACAACCTGCCTCCGGAGGAGCTGGCCCAGATCCCGTCTGCGCCGGGCTCCCTGGACGAGGCCCTTGCCGCCCTCAAGGAGGACCACAAATTCCTCATCAGAGGCGATGTCTTCACCCAGGACGTCATCGACATGTGGGTCGAGTACAAGACCGAGCACGAGGTCAATCCGGTGAAGCTCCGCCCGCATCCCTACGAGTTCCATCTCTACTTCGACATATAGGCGCCGGGCGGCCCGACACCCGGGACTTTTCACCGCGGGGCTGCGCTTTTCCAAGGGATGCGCAGCCCCGCGGTCTTTCCCGCCGGGGCCGTCTCCTGTATCCTGGCTCAAGGACCATGGACCGCCGCCCCGGCGCCGGACCGGGGGAAACCGGCGCTCCGGCGGAAGAAGCCCGGACGTCCGGGGCATGGACCCGGGGGCAGGGGGTCAAGGAGAGGGCATGCGCGCAGGGACCGTTTCCATAGTAGTGTCCGTATACAACGAGGAGGCGGTCCTCCACCGCTTCTGGGAGGAGCTCAAGGGGGTCCTGGAACCGTCGGGCATCCGCCGTGAGGTCATCTTCGTCAACGACGGGAGCACGGACGGGAGCAGGGCGGTCCTCGAGGGGATGGCGGCCGGGGACGCAAGCGTCAGGCTCATCCATCTCTCCCGCAACTTCGGCCACGAGGCCGCCATGACCGCGGGCATAGACCACGCCGGCGGAGATGCGGTCATCTGCATGGACGCCGACCTTCAGCACCCGCCCTCGGCCATCCCGGAAATGCTCCTCGCCTTCGAACAGGGGTACGACATAGTCAACATGATCCGCTCGCCCGGCTCCGGCTGCGGATTCCTCAAGAATTTCGCCTCCACCCTGTTTTACCGGCTACTGAACCGGCTTGCGCCCTTCGAATTCGTCCCGAACGCCTCCGACTTCTTCCTCGTCTCGGGCAGAGTGGCGGGCATCCTCAGGCGCCACTTCCGGGAACGGACCCGGTTTCTCCGGGGCTTCATCCAGATCGTGGGGTTCAGGAAGACGGCGCTCAGGTTCACCGCACCGGAAAGACCGGGGGGGAGGAGCAAGTACTCCCTCTCCGCGCTGGTGGGCTTCTCGGTCCTCGCCGTCGCGATCTTTTCCTACCTCCCCCTCCGGCTCGGGGCACTCCTTGGTTTCGTCATCGCGCTCCTGAGCCTCGCCGTGGGCGCCTATTCCGTGGTCATGAAGGTCGTTGGGGACCCCCTCCCCGGATACACCACCATCGTCGTCCTGCTGAGCCTCATATCCGCCATCCAACTCATCATCATGAGCGTCATCGGGGAGTATGTAGGCCTGATCCTGGACGAGGGGAAGAAGAGGCCCATCTATCTCGTTGAATCCATGGTGAATTTCCCCTACACGACCCCGGCGCAGGTTGAACCGGGCGAAGTCTCCGAAGCGGGCGGATGAACAGGCGCCTGACCAACATGATCCGTTTCGTTATGGACGAGTGCCTCCCGCCCCTCGTCCGGGACAACCGGTGGTTCATGTACCCGTTTTTCCACTTGGCCTACCGGGGGAAAAACATCCCTGAGGTCATGGACTTCAAGCGGCTGGTCCGGGAATACTCCGGCAGGCAATACTTGGAGTTCTACCGGAATCTCGACTCCATCTCCCGCAACCGGGAGACCGATTTGAGCCCGCGCTGCCTTGAACACATCCTTGCACATCTCGACAGGGACGCCGCGAGCCTCCTCGACGCGGGATGCGGAGGCGGTTTCCTGCTCCGCATCCTGAGAGCCCGCCGGCCCGGACTCCGGCTGGCCGGCTGCGACCTCGTCGCCTCCTGGTCCCGCCCGGACGTGGAATACGTGTGCGGGTCGGCCGATGACCTCCCCTTCCGGGACAAGGCCTTCGATGTCGTCTCCTGCTGCCACACTCTGGAGCACGTGCTCGATCTCGATCGGGCCGTGGCGGAGCTGAGGCGGGTCGCAAGGAGGCAGATCGTGATCGTCGTCCCGTGCCAGCGCTATTACTATTATACTTTGGACGAGCACGTGCATTTCTTCCCGGACGAGGCATCCCTGCGCGCCGGACTCGGCATGCACGGCGCCGCGTGCGCCAAGATCCAGGGAGACTGGGTGGTTCTGGCCGACCCCGCTGGAGAAGATGGAGGGGGCGATCCGTGTATTCAGAGGCCGATTTGATATTGATGCCGATGAAAATATCCCATCGGCGTTGCTCTTATTTTTCCGTTATGGCAGCGTACGTTCAAGTGGGCTTCATCACTCGCAGATCTCGCGTCTTGCACCTGCCTGCGGCAGGCAGGTCTGAGACATTTTGAGCGGTATCCGGATTTCAGCGCTTTTCACAGTCCGGCCGGTATTGACATTTTCAATTTATGCTGGAAATCGTCAATGGACATACACCGGGGTGCACGGCCGGCGGCCCCACCCTCAACCAACGCGAAAGGACCCTCGGCATCATGCAAACAGGCACAAAAACAGTTCTTCTGTGCCCCATGGCGCTCCTTCTTTTCTTCGCCTTGCCCTGTTGGGCCCAGACCCCGCCGCCGCCTGCCGTCACAGTCATCCATGTGGCCGAAGAAGAGGTCAACCCCCCGGCGGAGTACGTGGGGCGGGTGGAGGCCGTTCAGGCCGTGGATCTGCGGGCCAGGGTGGAGGGCTTTCTCGATGAGGTGAGATTCCGCGAGGGCGCCGAAGTCCGGGAGGGCGATGTGCTCTACGTGATCGAACAGGCCCCCTACCGGGCCCGGGTGGCCGAGGCGCGTGGCAGGGCGGCCCGGGCCGATGCCGCCCTCACCAGTGCCCGCCAGTACCTTGACCGCCTTCGGACTGTGCGCCCGGGGGGTGTGCCGGCCACCGACATCGACACAGCCCTCGGCGTGAAACTCCAGGCCGAGGCCGAGCTCCAAGAGGCGATGGCCGCCCTCGACCGGGCCGAGCTGGATCTCGGTTACACAGTCGTCACGGCACCCATCCGGGGCCGAATCGGGAGGACCGCATTCACCCGGGGCAATCTCGTCGGGCCCGATTCCGGCCCCCTGGCCCGGATAGTCCAGATGGATCCCATCCGGGTGGTGTACTCCGTCAGCGAGAGCGATATCGCCGGGCCGGAACGTATCCGCACCCCGGGCCGGGAGGACTGCAGGCTCGTCCCCAGGCTCCGGCTTCCCTGCGGGGAGATCTATGGCGAGGCTGGAAGCCTGGACTTCGTCGACAACGAGGTGGACCCCGACACGGGCACCGTTGCGGTGAGGGCGGCGTTCGCGAACCCGGAGGGCCTGCTGATCCCCGGACAGTACGTCACCGTGCTGGTCAGCTGCGGCGAGGGCCCCCGGCTTCCGGTGGTCCCGCAGTCCGCGGTCCAGGAAGATCGCCTGGGGCGCTCCGTTTTCGTTGTAGACGCGGAGGGGACGGTGGAGCAACGCCGCATCACCACAGGTGCCGCCATCGGCACCGCCTGGGCCGTCGAATCAGGGCTTGCGCCCGGGGAGACGGTCATCGTCCAGGGGATCCAGAAGGTCACCCCCGGGCAGACGGTGAGACCCGTCGCCCAGGCCGGAAACGGCCGGGACTGACCCATGATCTCCCGCCTTTTTATCGAACGCCCCCGGCTCGCCATCGTGGTGTCCATCGTCATCACCCTGGCCGGGGTCCTCGCCATGCTCAACATCCCCATCGCCCAGTATCCCCGGATCACCCCCCCGGAGATACGCGTGAGCGCGAGTTACCCCGGCGCCAGCGCCGAGGTGGTGGCGAGCAGTGTTGCCGCTCCCATCGAGGCCGAGGTCAACGGGGTGGAGGACATGCTCTACATGTCTTCCACCTGTTCCAACAACGGCACCTACGACCTGAGCGTCACCTTCGCCGTTGGGACCGACCCCGACATCGCCCAGGTGAACGTCCAGAACCGTGTCCAGCAGGCGGTGCCGAAGCTCCCCGCCGAGGTGAACGACCAGGGCATCTCGGTGCGGACGCGCTCTTCTGACATCCTCGGGGTGATCAGTTTCTTTTCCCCCGGCGGGAGCCGGGACGCCCTCTTTCTCAGCAACTACGTCAGCATCAACGTCAAGGACGCGCTGACCCGGCTGAACGGCGTGAGCGAGGCCTTCATCTTCGGGGCCCTGGACTACAGCATGCGGGTTTGGATGGACCCGCAGCGGCTCACCTCCCTCGGCCTCACGGCCGACGACGTGATAGCAGCCATCAGCGAGCAGAACGTTCAGGCGGCCACGGGCTCCGTAGGCACTGCGCCGGCGGGCGGCGGGCAGCAGGTCCAGTACACCCTCCGGGCCAAGGGCCGCCTGAAGGACGTGGAGGATTTCAAGGACATCGTCGTGCGTGCCAATGCCCGGGGGGGGCTGGTGCGCCTGAAAGACGTCGCCCGGGTGGAGCTCGGGGCCAAGTCCTACGCGGCGCGCTCCACCATCAACGGGGCCCCGGCCGTGAACATGGCCATCTTCCGCACATCCGGGGCCAACGCCCTCGAGACCGTGCAGGCCGTGACCGACGAGGTGGAACGCCTTTCCAGGCGTTTCCCCTCCGACGTGCAGCACCGCTTCGTGTACGACACCACGAGGTACGTCCGCGTGGCCATCAAAGAGATCGCCCTGACTCTCTTCATCACCTCACTCCTCGTGGTGGCTGTGACGTTCCTGTTCCTCCAAGACTGGCGGGCCACCCTGATCCCCGCCCTTACGATACCGGTCTCCCTCGTGGGCACCTTTGCGGCGCTCCTGGCCCTGGGCTACAGCGCGAACACCATCACGCTCTTCGCCCTGATCCTGGCCATCGGCCTTGTGGTCGACGACGCCATCGTCGTTGTCGAAAACGTGCAGCGGATCATGCTGGAGGAGGGCCTGAGTTCGAAGGAAGCCGCCCTCAAGGCCATGAGCCAGGTGACCGCGCCGGTTATCGCCACCACCCTTGTGCTCCTGGCCGTGTTCGTCCCGGTGGCCTTTGTTCCGGGGATCACAGGGCAGCTCTACAGGCAGTTCGCCGTGACCATATCCACCGCCGTGGTCCTCTCCTCGGTCAACGCCCTCACGCTGAGCCCGGCGCTCTGCGCGGTGCTGCTCCGGGCCCCGAGGACGGTCCGCCGCGGGCCGCTCGCCTGGTTCAACCGGGTGTTCAACTCGGCCAGGAACGGCTACCTGGCCGTGGCCTCCTGGCTGATCCGGCGGGTCTTCGTGGTGGTGGGGGCGTTCGCCCTCGTCTTCGCCGGTGCCTATTTCCTCTTCGTCACCCGGCCCACGAGCTTCCTGCCGAACGAGGACCTGGGCGCCGTATTCCTGAATGTTCAGCTTCCCGAAGGGGCGGCCCTCGCCCGGACGAACGAGGTCATGCAGCAGATCTCCGGCATCCTCGAGGATATACCGGGAATCGCCGACGTCATCGCCGTAAGCGGATTCAGCCTCCTGAGCGGTTCCAGTGAGAACGTCGGTCTCGGCGTCCTGGTCCTCGATCCCTGGGACGAACGAAAGGCGCCGGAACTCCAGCTCGAAGGGCTGCTCGGCCGGATCCGCCGCGAGATGGCCGCTATCCCCTCAGCCAATATCTTCGCCTTTGGGCGGCCGGCCATCCAGGGCCTCGGGACCACGAGCGGTTTCGACTTCCAGCTCCAGGCCATCGAAGACCAGACGCCCCAAGAGCTCGCCGCCGCGACCCGGGCCATGGTGGTGGCGGCGAACCAGAACCCCGTGCTCCGGGCGGTCTTCAGCACGTACTCCGCCGACGTGCCCCAGCTCTTCCTGAATCTCGACCGGACCAAAGCCGAGACCCTCGGCTTGCCGGTCAGCCGGGTCTTCTCCACCCTGCAGGCCCAGCTCGGTTCGAGATTCGTCAACGACTTCAACCTCTACAGCCGGGTCTTTCAGGTCAAGGTCCAGGCCGACGCACCGCACCGGAACGCCGCGGAGGACATCGGCCGCATCTACGTCCGGAGCGACGGCGGCGGGATGGTTCCTATGGACAGCATCGCGACCCTGTCCACTATCCTCGCCCCCCAGCTCGTGACCCGGTACAACCAGTTCACCTCTGCCGGGATCAACGGCGAGGCGAGCCCGGGTTTCAGCTCCGGGCAGGCCATGGCGGAGATGGAACGGATCGCGGCCGGCACCCTGCCCGAGGGGTACGCCTTCGAGTGGTCCGGCCTCTCGTTTCAGGAACGGCAGAGCGGCGGCCAGACCCCCATCCTCCTGGCCCTGGCCCTCCTGTTCGGGTACCTCTTTCTCGTGGCCCAGTACGAGAGCTGGACCATCCCGCTCCCCGTGATCATCTCGATCTCGGTGGCCTCTCTCGGCGCCCTGGCAGGCATGTGGGCCGCCGGAATGGACCTCAGCATATACGCCCAGATAGGCCTGGTCCTTCTGGTGGGCCTGGCGAGCAAGAACGCCATCCTCATCGTGGAATTCGCCAAGAAGGAGCGGGAGAGGGGGACTGAGGCGGCGGAGGCGGCGCTGGCCGGCGCGCGCATCCGGTTCCGGGCGGTCCTGATGACGGCGTTCTCTTTTATCATGGGCGTCTTTCCCCTGGTCGTCGCCACCGGGGCCGGGGCGAGCAGCAGGCGCGCCATCGGGACCACGGTGTTCAGCGGCATGCTGGCTGCGACCCTGGTGGGCATTTTCCTCATCCCCCCGCTGTACTTCCTCTTCCAGACCGGCAGGGAAAAGGCCGCCGCCTGGAGGCGGTCCCTGCGCGGAGAAACGTGACCGTGAGACCGGCCCCGGACCGAGAGGACTCCATGAAAGTAACTGATCACGGGTTTCGGCACAGCCCCAATGCTGCAACGCCCCGAACTGGAAGCCTTCACAGGGTGGTGCAGATGCGAGGCAGCGGGCACGCAGACGTACTCCCTGTACTTCAAGTGCCCGCAAACAAAGCAGACGCGGTACCCTGTCAAGGCTTACCCATGAACCGCATCCCCGTGACGGCCTCACCCGATACCGCAAGGCCGCCGATCTGCGCCCCGCTCCTTCTTCTGATCGCGGCGGCTCTTTTATCCATCGGCGGCTGCGCGCCGGTGGGGCCGGATTACGCCCCGCCGCCCATCGGGGCCCCGGATGCCTGGCACGCCCGGGGCGGGGAAGGTCTGGACGCCGGGCGTCCGGATCCGAAGACCTTGGCCGACTGGTGGACCGGTCTCGGAGACCCGGCGCTCTCCGCCCTGATCGCCCGGGCCGCGGTCGGAAGCCCGGACGTGAGAGAGGCCCAAGCCCGCGTGCGGGAGGCCCGGGCGCGCCGCGGCCTGAGCAAGGCGGCGCTCTTTCCCACCCTGGACGCCGGCGGATCCGCCCTGAGCGTCCGAACGAGCGCGAACAGCGGCGAAGGCGCGGAGCACAGGCTCTTCGCCGCGGGCTTCGACGCCGGCTGGGAACTCGACGTGTTCGGAGGGGTGCGGCGCTCCGTGGAGGCGGCTGAGGCCGATCTCGCGGCGAGCCGGGAGGATCTGCGGGACGTGACGGTGACCCTCCTCGGAGAGGTGGGGCTGAACTATGTGGATGTCCGCACCTTCCAGGCCCGTCTCGCCGCGGCCGAAAAAAACATCGCGGTCCAGGAGAAGACCCTGGAACTCGTGCGGTCGCGGTTCGAGGCCGGCCTTTCGGACGAACTCGCGGTGGAACAGGCCATCTACGGCCTGGAAGAGGCCCGGTCCCAGCCCCCGGCCCTCCGCGCCGGTCTCGATGCGGCGCGGAACCGCCTGGCCGTGCTCCTGGGAGATCCTCCGGGCGCGGTCCACGAGGAGCTCTCCGCGCCGGGGCCGATCCCGGTTCCCCCGCCGGCTGTGGCCGTCGGGGTCCCTGCCGACGCCTTGCGGAACCGGCCGGACGTGCGCCGCGCCGAGCGCCTGCTTGCGGCCCAGACCGCCCGAATCGGCGCCGCCGTCGCAGACCTCTATCCCAGGTTCAGGCTCTGGGGATCCATCGGCCTCGAGTCCATCAGCGAAGGAAGACTCTTCGAGAAGGCGAGTCGCCGATGGAACCTCGGCCCGTCCATCTCCTGGAACCTCTTCGACGCAGGGGCGATCCGCCGGAATATCGAGGTCCAGTCCGCCCTTCAGGAACAGCACCTCGCCCGCTACGAGGCGGCGGTCCTCGCCGCACTGGAGGAGGCGGAAAACGCCATGGTGGCCTACGCCGAGGAACATCTCCGGCGCGAATCGCTGGCCGCGGCCGCGGAGGCGGCCCGGAGGGCCGCCCTCCTCGCCCGGGAGCGCTTCGCGGCCGGTCTCGTGGACTTCACCAGCGTCCTGGATGCGGAGCGCTCCCTGCTTTCCCTCGAGGACGGTCTCGCCCGGAGCGAGGGGGCCGTGGCCTCGACCCTCGTGCGCCTGTACAAGGCCTTGGGCGGTGGGTGGGCACCCCTGGCGGAAGAGGCGGCGCGGCCGGGTCACCCGAGAGGAGGATGACCGGAGCCCGCTCCTTTACCGCGGGGATCGGCGCACGCCGCCGGCCGGAGTCCAGGGCCCCGGCCCCTCACGCCGCCTGGGCCTGTAGCTCTCCACCAGATCGCCGATACCGGCCTTCTTGAAGTCCCGGATCTTGAGCCCGACCTCCCGGCCCACGGCCGCCTTTGCCACGGCGTCCCGCCCGATGTGGAGGGATTCGATGACGCCGTGGTATACCGGGCCGGCGGCCTCGATCAGCCGGAACCGGTCCCCCAGGGCGAGCTGCCCCCGGAGCACCCGGCACCCGAGGATGATCCCCTTGCGGCTGCTCTTGAAGAGGGCGATCACCTCGGCCTCCCCGAGGACCTCCTCCCCGGCCTCCTCCGGGAGGAGGCTGCGGACGATCTCCGTGAGGTCGGCAGTGAGGTCGTAGATCACGTCGTAGAGCCGGATCTCGACCCCGTCGCGCCGGGCGGTCTCCTCCACCCTGGGGGCGAGGCCGACGCCGAAGCCGAGCACCAGCCGGCTGCCGGTCACCGCCATTGAGAGATCCGACTTCGAGACCGGCCCCACGTCCCGGTGGATCACCGCCGGGGCGACCTCCCCGGCCCGGACATCTCCGATCGCCTTGCACACCGCGTCCAGTGTGCCCGCGGTGTCCGCCTTCACCACGACCTCGAGCCTCGGGATCTTTCGGGCCGGCCGGGCATCCTGCGGCCCGGCCCCGGCCCGTGCCTGATGTTGTGCATCGCGCCTGTCTTTCACGGCAGCCTCCAAGTCCGCTTCATAAAAACAAGAAATCCGCGATCCCGAAAATAGAGCCGGCGCAGCCGGAGAGAAATCTCATCGAAATCTCCCGGCCGCCCTGCCACGTAAGTGATCACAGGGTTCGGCACAGCACCAATGCTGAAACTTTCCGAACCGGAAGGCTTCACAGGGTGCTCCAGGTGCAAGGCGGCGGGCACGCGGACGTACTCCCTGTACTTCAAGTGCCCGCCAACACAGCAGATGCGGTACCCTGTGAAGGCTTACCCTGCCACCGGGCAAGAGGGCCACGGAATTCCCCGGTGTGACTCAAAAACCGTTGAAAACGAAGTCCAGCGCCGCGATGATAGTGTCCCGTTCGCCTGCCAGGGAGGCCACCTTCTCCCCGACACACTGAAGAGGAGCGCCTGCCAGCTCGGTTGCGGCCATCATCAGATCCTGCCCCCGGACGGAAAAAACCGGGTTGAGGCGCCCCATGGGCCGCGATGTTTCATCGGCCGGGACGAGGGGGACCACGACCCGGCTCTGCAGGTCCGAGAGCAGATCCGCCTGGACGTCGAGCAGGTAGGGCACGGCCTTCCGGGTTCGCGGATCCGCGTTCCGGTATACGTCGAACTGCCCCATCAGAATCGGCGAAGCCCCTCGTTTGCCATCCCGTCCCGCACGATCCGTTTGTTGTATGCCTCGATGGCCTCCCTGTTTTCGCTCAGCCACCGCTTCCCGCCTTCCGCCCGCACGATTTCAGCAAGGCGCTCCTCGAACACGCGCGAAAGGTTGATGCCCAGCTCTCGGGCCTTTTGGAGGAGATCCGCGTTCACGCTCAGATTGGCCGGTTTCTTCGGGGCGTCAAGGTCGTAAACGTCGGTTCCCATGGGACCCTCATACGTAAATGATATACGCATATTTTATGCGCATGATTTTTGCCGTCAAGGCTGCATGAATGCCGTGGTCCAGGTCCTCCGCCCATCCACGCCCTCCCCAAGACGGAGGATCTTCAGGTTCTGCCGGCACGATGCATGGAAAAAAGGACATTGACAAACCCACAGCATGGGTATAAATGCCCGCCGTTGTCCAGAATTGTCCTGTTGGAGAGAGAGATGAGATCTCCAGGGAGGGGGGGCGGCATCCATGAAACTCCGTGTCAAGGACGCGGCAGGCCTGCTTCAGGTGTCCGAAAAGACCGTGTACCGCTGGATCGCCCAGGCCAGGCTCCCCGTCCACCGGGTGAGCGGGCAGTACCGGTTCAACCGGGCGGAACTCCTCGAGTGGGCCACGTCGAACAGGGTTCCGGTCTCGCCCAGGATGCTCGAGGAGCCGGAGGAAGCCGTCATTCCCTCCCTGGAGGAGGCCCTCCGGGCCGGGGGGATCTACTACCGGGTGGAGGGCGGGGACACCCCCTCGGTCCTGCGCAGCGTGGTGGGCATCCTGCCGCTCCCGGAGGAGGTGGACAGGCAGTTCCTCTTCGAGGTCCTTCTGGCCCGGGAGTCCCTCGGTTCCACGGCCATCGGGGACGGCATCGCCATCCCGCATGTGAGGAATCCCATCACCCTCCACGTCATTCACCCCGTGGTAGGCCTCTGCTTTCTCGAGACCCCCATCGACTTCCACGCCATCGACGGAAGACCTGTCCACACCCTCTTCACCATCGTGAGCCCCACCATCAAGGCCCACCTGAGCCTCCTTTCCAAGCTCTCCTACGGGCTCCGCTCCTCGCCCCTGGCGGAAGCGGTGGCCCGGGTGGGCTCCCGGGAGGAGATCCTCAAGGCCGCGGCGGAGCTTGACGCCCGGCTCGGCGAAATCAGGGCCGCCGGAGGCAAACGCCCGGCATGATCATGCATTTTCTGGTCGCATCGCTCCTGGTGCTGGCCGCTGGGGGCGGGGCGTGCGCCCTGGCGCGCCGCCCTGGAAACGGCGTCTCGCGCCTGGGGGCGGCCGTGAGCGCGGCCGGCGCGGGTCTCGCGCTCTGGCCCGCCGCGCGGGTGCTCTGGAGCGGCGAGACGGCCTCGCTCCGGCTGCCGTGGGGCGTCCCTTTCGGCGCGTTCCACCTGGCCATCGACCCCCTCTCGGCCCTCTTCATCGTGGCCATCTCGGTGGTCTGCGCCCTTGCCGGCCTTTACGGGACCGGCTACCTCGCCGCCCATGCGGGCAAGAGAAACCTCGGGGCGGCCTGGTGCTTCTTCAACCTCCTCTTCGCGAGCATGCTCCTCGTCGTGACCGCCCGAAACGGCGTGCTGTTCCTCATGGCCTGGGAGGCCATGACCCTCGCCTCGTTTTTCCTGGTAATGTTCGAACACGAGAGGCCCGAGGTGCGCGAGGCCGGCTGGATCTATCTTACCGCCACCCACCTGGGGACCGCCTGCCTGCTCGTGCTTTTCGTATTGCTCGCCGGACCGGAGGGCGACCTGGATTTCGAAGGCTTCACGGCGCCGGCGGGTCCCGCCCGGGCGGGGGTGCTGTTCATTCTCGCCGTCCTCGGCTTCGGCGCCAAGGCGGGCTTCATTCCCCTCCACGTGTGGCTCCCCGAGGCCCATCCCGCCGCCCCCTCCCATGTCTCGGCGGTGATGAGCGGGGTGATGATCAAGACAGGGATCTACGGGCTGGTGCGGATCGTCTCCCTGCTCGGGGCCCCGGAGCCGTGGTGGGGCTGGACTCTGCTCGCTGCAGGCGCGGCCTCCGGGGTCCTCGGGGTACTCTTCGCCCTGGCCCAGCACGACCTCAAGCGTCTCCTCGCCTATCACAGCGTCGAGAACATCGGCATCATCTGCCTGGGTCTCGGGCTGTGGCTCCTGGGGGTTGCCTCGGCGAAACCTGGCCTGGCGGCCCTGGGGCTTATGGGGGCCCTGCTCCACGTGTGCAACCACGCCCTTTTCAAGGCCCTCCTCTTCCTCGGGGCCGGGGCCGTGGCCCAGGCGGCCCGCACCCTCGATATCGACCTCCTCGGGGGGCTCCAGAAGGCCATGCCGAAGACCGCCCTGGCGTTTTGCATAGGGGCGGCGGCCATCTGCGGGCTCCCTCCCCTGAACGGTTTCGTGAGCGAGTTTCTCATCTCCCTGGCGGCCTACGGGGCCTTGGCGCACGCCCGTGCCCTGGACGGACCGGCGGCGGCGGGCCTGGTCACCCTGGTCTCCCTGGGACTGATCGCCGGTCTCGCCGCGGCCTGTTTCACCAAGGTGTACGGAATCGTGTTCCTGGGCGAACCCCGGAGCTATCACGCCGCCGGCGCCGGCGAGGCGCCGCTCTCCATGCTCCAGGGCATGGGTGCCCTGGCCGCTCTCTGCGCCGTGCTCGGGCTCGCCGCCCCGGCGGGGGTGCTTCTCGTCGCCCCCGCGGCGGGGCAGATTCTGGGACCTGCGGAGATTGCCGCAGCCTCCGCCGGGGTCCTGCCGATCCTCCGGCGCGTGGCCCTGGCCGGCGGGCTCCTGGTCGCCGTCTCGGCCCTTCTCTGGGCCCTGCGGCGGCGTCTCCTGTCGGGCCGGGCAGTGACCGAGGGGCCGACCTGGGACTGCGGATACGCCGCCCCGGATGCCCGGATGCAGTACAGCGCGTCGTCCTTCGCGTGGCCGGTGATCTCGATGTTTCGTTGGCTGGTGCGCCCCCGGCTCGATTTCCGGATGGACCGGGGTCTCTTCCCGGGGCACGCGGAGATCTCCTCGCACACGGGCGACATCTTCCGCGAGGGCCTCTTCGCGCCCCTTTTCCGGTCCGCCGAGGCCGCGGCCCGCCGGCTCCGCGGACTCCAGCAGGGCCGCAACCAGGTCTACGTGCTCTATATCGCCGTCACGATCCTGGCGCTCCTGATTCTCAAGGTGAGGTGAAGCCCGTGAACCTGGCCGCCCCGGTGTTGTCCTGGTTTCTGGCTCTGGCCCTTGCGCCCCTCATGGTGGGTGTGGTGAACCGCACCAAGGCCTTTTTCGCCGGCCGCAAGGGCCAGCCCCTCCTGCAGGCCTACCACGACATCTTCAAGCTGCTCGGGAAGGGGGCTGTCTACAGCCGCACCGCCACATGGGTGTTCCGGGCCGGGCCGGTGATAGGCCTCGCTGTGGTCACGGTCTGCCTGGCGGTGGTCCCGCTCGGCGGGCTCGAGGCCCTGCTCGCCTTCGATGGCGACTTCCTTTTCCTCGCCTGCGCCCTGGGGCTGATGCGCTTCGCCACCGTGCTCGCCGCCATGGACACCGGGTCGGCCTTCGAGGGCATGGGCGCAAGCCGCGAGGTGCAGTTCGCCCTTCTGGCCGAGCCCGCCCTCCTCCTGGGGCTGGCGGTACTGGCAGCCGCCACCGGGGAGCTCAGCCTCTCCGGCATGTACGCCGGCATCTGGTCTCATCCCGCCGTGCCCGCCGACTCCGCGGCCCTCCTGGTGGCCGTGTCGCTCCTCATCGTGCTCCTGGCGGAAAACGCCCGCATCCCGGTGGACGACCCCACCACCCACCTCGAGCTCACCATGATCCACGAGGTCATGGTCCTGGACCACGGCGGGGTGGATCTGGCCTTCATCCAGTACGGGGCGGCGCTCAAGCTGTGGTTGTTCGCCGTCATGCTCGCCGGTCTCGCTGTGCCCGTGCGGACCGGCCTTCCGCTCCTGGACCTGCCCGCCGGCGTGGCTGGGGTCTTCGCCGCGGCCGTGGCTGTCGGGGTGATCGAGTCCACCATGGCCCGGCTGCGCCTGCTGCGGGTCCCTCAGATGCTGGTGGTGGCCCTGGCCCTGTCGCTCGCCGCGTTCTTCTGGGTATTGAGGTGAAGGCATGACGATGTGGACCGATATCTTCATCCTGGGCCTGGTGCTGACGAACTTCCGGCTCCTGGCCACAAGCCGGCTGGCCGCCATGATCGAGACCACGGCCCTGCAGGCCGTGGCCCTGAGCCTCATCCTGCTCGCCCTGGCGGGCCGGCCCTGGCCCCCGCATCTCATGGCACTCGTGGCGGTGACCCTGGCGGTCAAGGGCATGCTCCTTCCCTGGCTCCTGCGCCGGGCCATGCGGGAGGCAGCGGTCCAGCGGGAGATCGAGCCCTTCGTGGGCTACAGCGTCTCGGTGCTCATCGGAATGGCCCTTCTCGGGCTGAGCTTTCTCATCGCCCTGCCGCTCAAGGCCGCGCCCTCGCCGGAATCAGCGTTTCTCCTCCCCGGGGCCCTCTTCACCACCCTGACCGGCCTCATGATCATCGTCTCCCGCCGCAAGGCCCTCACCCAGGTGGTGGGCTATCTCGCCATGGAGAACGGCGTCTACGCCTTCGGCGCGGCCCTGGCGGTGGAGGAGCCCCTGCTGGTGCAGATGGGCGTGCTCCTCGACGTGCTCGTCGCGGTCTTCGTCATGGGGATCACCATCTACCAGATCAGCCGGGAGTTCGACCATATCGACACCGATCGGCTGTCGGAACTGAGAGATTGAGGCATGCTGCTTTCCATCGTCCTGATCCCGGCCCTCCTGGGCGTCCTGGCCTTTTTCCTTCGGGCCAGGGGGTCGAGGCGCGTCCTGCTCCTTGCGGGAAGCTGCTTCCATGCGGCGGCCGTGGGCCTTGCGGTGCTCCGGCGCGAATCCTGCTCCGGCGGGGCCTGGATCGGCCTGGACGCCCTGGGGCTCCTGTTCCTCGCCATCACGAGCGCGCTCTTCCTCGCCGTCTCCGTCTACACGGTGGGCTACCTCCGGCGGGAGTCGGGCCGCACGGTGCGGGACGCCGTGGAGGGCTTCCTGTTCCGCAACGAGCCCGAGGCGGTGCTGATCGGATGCCTCCTGCTATTTCTGGCCACGATGAGCCTCGTGTGCCTCAGCCGGGACATGGGGCTCCTCTGGGTGGCGGTCGAGGCGACGACCCTTGTGAGCGCCCCCCTCATCAGCTTCCATCGCCACCATCGGAGCCTCGAGGCCACATGGAAGTACCTGCTGGTCTGTTCGGTGGGGATCGCCCTCGCGCTCCTCGGGAACTTCTTCCTCGCCTTCGCAGGCCACGGGAAGGTGCACCTCCATCTCGACGCCCTGACCGCCGACGCCGCCTCCCTGGACCGGCTCTGGCTCAAGGCGGCCTTCCTGATGCTCCTCGTGGGGTACGGCACGAAGATGGGCCTTGTACCCATGCATACCTGGCTTCCCGACGCCCACAGCGAGGCGCCCTCCATGGTATCGACCCTCCTCTCCGGGGCTTTGCTCAACTGCGCCTTCCTGGGCATCCTCCGGGGCCACGGAGTTCTGGCCGCAGCCGGGATCGGGGCCTTCAGCGGGGAGCTGCTGGTGTTTTTCGGCCTCCTCTCCATGGGCATCGCGGCGGCGTTTCTGATCCGCCAGACCGATTACAAACGGATGCTCGCCTACTCGAGCATCGAGCACATGGGGATCCTCGCCCTCGGGGTGGGCCTGGGCGGCCTCGCCGGCTCCGGGGCCATGCTCCACGCCGTGAACCACTCCCTCACCAAGGGGTTGCTGTTTCTCTCCGCCGGCCAGCTCCTCCACGCGTACGGCACCAAGGCCGCCCCGGACGTCCGCCACGCCCTGCAGACCGTTCCCCTCACGGGAATCCTCTGGCTGGCCGGTTTTCTGGCCATCACCGGCTCGCCCCCCTTCGGCCTGTTCCTGAGCGAACTCACCATCCTCAAGGGGGCGCTCGACGCGGGCCGTTGGGCCGTGGCCGCAGGCTATCTCGCCGCGCTCGGGGTCATCTTCGTGGCCGTGGCGCAGACCGTGCTCCCCATGGTGTTCGGCAGGCCCGAGGGCGGGGGACCCCCTGCCGCCCCCGCGTCCGTCTCGGGCGAGGCGCTGTGGTACAAGGCCCCGGCCCTGGCCATGGGGGCCTGCGTCCTGCTCCTGGGACTGTACGTCCCCCGGCCGCTTTGGGAGTTTCTCGTCCATGCGGCGGCCCTGGCCGGAGGCCCGTGATGCCTGCGGACGCCCTCCTGAGCCTCAGAAACGGCGATGCCGCAGGGATGGACGCGCTGCCGGCGGTCCCCTTCGCCGGATTCCGCGGGGCGGTGATCGACTCCGTGGCCGCGGGCGCCAGACTCTCCGCCCTGCCGATCTGGCAGCCCCGGCCCGGCGCCCCGCTGCGCATGGTCGCGGCGCTCGCGCGGCCTGCTTCCGCCGATGTGGGGGTCATCTCCTGCGATCTGCCCGAGGCCTGGCCCTCCATGACCCCTGAATGCCCCGCGGCCCACTGGTTCGAACGGGAGATCGCCGAGAGGTGGGGGGTGCGGCCCGAGGGGCACCCCTGGCTCAAGCCCATCCGATTCGAGCCCCCGAGGCGCCCCGCCGGCGGCGGCTCCGGGGCGGTGCCCGTGGGGCGGGCGGATTTTCTCACCATGGCCGGGCACGAGGGCCACGAAGTGGCGGTGGGGCCGGTGCACGCCGGCGTGATCGAACCCGGCCACTTCCGCTTTCTGTGCCACGGCGAGACCGTGCGCCACCTGGAGATCTCGCTCGGCTACCAGCACCGCGGCATCGAGCGGGCCATGGCCGGCGGCCCCACGCTCCGGAGCATCCATTACATGGAAACCCTGGCGGGGGACACCACCGTGGGCCACTGCACGGCGTACTGCAGGGCGGTCGAGGCCCTGGCCGGTACGGCCCCCCCGGCCAGGGCCCAGGCCATCCGGGCCGTCGCCGCCGAACTCGAGCGCATCGCCAATCACGTCGGGGACCTCGGTGCCCTGGCGGGCGACGTGGGCTTTCTCCCCACCATGAGCTACTGCGGCCGGCTCCGGGGCGACGCCCTCAACCTGACCGCCGCTCTGTGCGGCAACCGCTTCGGCCGGGGACTGCTCCGGCCCGGGGGGGCGGCCTGGGACCTCGATCCAGGCCTGAGCACCGCGTTGCTCGAGGGACTGGACGCATTGGAGAGGGACGTCTCCGGGGCGGTCGAACTCATGTTCGACACACCTTCCGTCCAGGCCCGCATGGAGGGGACCGGCGTCGTGCCCGCGGATACCGCCCGGCAGATAGGCCTGGTCGGCGTCGCAGCACGGGCCTGCGGCCTGGACCTCGACGTGCGCAGGGAATTCCCATACGGGGCCTACCGTTTCTCCCAGCTGCCGCCCTGCACCTGGACCGGCGGGGACTGCTTCGCCCGCGCCTCGGTGCGCTGGCTCGAGATACAGGCCTCGCTGGACTTCATCCGGCGCCAGCTCCGCGGGATCCCCTCCGGCCCCGTCTGCCGGGAAATCGGCGGCCTGAGGCCCTCCGCCCTGACGGTGAGCCTCGCCGAGGGCTGGCGCGGGGAGATCTGCCACATCGCCGCCACTGACGGCGACGGGCGCTTCGCCCTGTACGCCGTGGTGGACCCCTCGTTCCACAACTGGTTCGGCCTCGCCCTGGCCCTGCGCGGCGGGGAGATCTCCGATTTCCCCCTGTGCAACAAGAGCTTCAATCTCTCCTACTGCGGCCACGATCTCTAAGACCGGAAAGAAAGACCCATGCTCAGAATCCTGAAAACACGGCTCCGGCAGGGGTACCGCACCATGGCGTACCCGGACGGCCCGCCCCCCGAACTCCCCGCCCGCTTCGCCGGCCGGCCGGTGATCGAGGCCGACAGGTGTCCTCCGGGCTGCGCCGCCTGCGCGGCCGTCTGCCCCACCGGCGCCCTCGTCCCGGCCCCCGGCGGGGGCGCCCCTGCCATCGACACCGGCCGCTGTCTCTTCTGCCGGGCCTGCGAGAACGCCTGCCCGCACGGGGCAATCCGCTTCGGCCGGGAGCACCGCCTGGCCTCGGCCCTGCGGCAAGACCTGTTCGTTCGGGCAGGATCCCCGGATCATGCGCCGGCCCGGAACGACCTCGCAGCCGGGCTCTTCGGCCGCTCCCTGAAACTCAGGCAGGTCTCCGCCGGGGGGTGCAACGCCTGTGAGGCGGACAGCAATGTGCTCGGCACCCTGGCGTGGGACATGGGCCGGTTCGGCCTCCAGTTCGTCGCCTCTCCCCGGCACGCCGACGGGCTGCTGGTCACCGGGCCGGTGACGGAAAACATGCGCCTCGCCCTGGAGAAGACGTACGCCGCCCTCGCCGAGCCCAAGATCGTCGTCGCCGTCGGGGCCTGCGCCATCTCCGGCGGTCCCTTCGCCGGCCACCCAGAGCAGCATGGAGGCGCCGCCTCCGTGGTCCCCGTGGACCTCTTCATCCCCGGCTGCCCCCCGCACCCCCTGACCATCCTCGACGGGCTCCTCCGGTTCATGGGGAGGATCGATGGGCCCGGGAGTTCGGAGCGGTAGACCCCCGTTTTCGGGGACGCGCCCCGGAGCCGCCGGATTTACTCTGGTTTTTTAAAAAAACATCACGGGGTTCGGAACAGCCCCAATACGGCAAATCCCCGGACTGGAAGCCTTCACGGGGTGCTGCAGATGGAAGTGGGGCAAGGGGAAGACCCTCGGAAAAGGCAGAGACATGGTTTCTCTGCGGCTCTTTCTCCCCCCTGTGCCTCCGCATTTGTGTTCCGGCCTGAAATCACCGAAAAGCGGAATAGGGGAAGGTTCCGGCGGGAAGGAACCGGTGCATCCAGAGGGGGGAGGGTGTAACGGAGAGCCGGCCCTGCTGCGAGCGGGGTTCAGCGGGGGAAACATACAGATGATCCCGCTGAAAAAACCCGATCTGCGGCGTTGCTTCAATTTTCCAGTCACTGCGGCGTACGCTCATGCGTACGCTCAGTACGCCTCATTCCTGGAAAATTTCGCGCCTTGCATCTCGGGCTTTTTGAGCGGGATCAGATTTTGAGGTTTTTGCAGTGCGATCACAGATGACATCGCCCTTTGCCGCATTTCAGAGCGCAGCCTGCGGGCATCTCCTGCAGGGGTGCTTCCTGCTTCTCATCTCACTCTCGCCGGCCCTGTGCCCGTATGCCCTGGGAGGGGACTACACGGATTCGGCCCACGGGAACGCTACCTACGGCGTGGACAGGTCGGACGCGGCCCTCGACGGCTACTCGACCGGCAACTGCGCCCACTGCCACGAGATGCACGGGAGTATCGAGGGAGGAGAGCCGTGTCCGGCCGGAGGCCGCCCGTCCCCCTACGCGGTGTTTGCGGACAATTTCGATACCGCGGCCGCCACATCGCCGTACCTGGAGGCGGACAACTTCTGCTTCTACTGCCACAACAGCGTGGGATCGGCCCAGCAGGTGGACAACGACGACTACAGCACGGCCTTCGGCTGCGCCACCGCGGGCGGTCCTCTTTCCATCTTCAGCGCCTTCAACCTCCTTTCCTACCACAACCTCTACGACATCCGGGACTTCTCCCGGACTGCGTTTTCCTGGTTCAGTGACGACTCCAACCCCTGCAATGCCTGCCACAACCCCCACCTGGCCAAACGCAATTTCGCGGACCCGGACAATCCGCTGATGACCGCCGTCACCATGCCCTCGGACCACTTCGCGCTCTGGGGAGACAGCGCCGACAGTTCGGAGAGGATGTCCACGTACTCGAACTACAGGGCGCCTTACTGCTCGATCACCGTGACCCGCGAGCCCGCGGGGCAGGGGGCCGGAAGCGGGTCGGAGATGCCCGATTATGTGGAATACTGCACGGACTGCCACAATCTCGCCAACACCATCTCCAGCACATCCCTCCTGCGGAACGTGTTCGCGATCGACTGGTCCTTCTCAGGAGACCTGCACGGAGACCGGGCCAGGACCGTCGACGTGGATATCCGGGAGCCCTACGCCTCGGAGAAGGGGGCGATCTCGAACTTCCTCCTCTCCTGCATGGACTGCCACGAACCCCACGGTTCCCAGAACGTCATGCTCATCCGCCGCTGGGTGAACGGGGCCGCACTCTCCGGGACCATCACCGCCTACTCCACGCCCAACACGGGGTACCTCTGCGCCCGGTGCCACATAAGCGACTGGAGGGGGATCCACCACAACAACGCAGGCGGCTTTCCCGACGCCCCGTACCAGGGGATCACCGGGTCAAGCAACTGCCCGAAGTGCCACGATTCCTCGGGTCCGAAGCCCCTCGACTGCACGAACTGCCATTTCCACGGGAGCGACGACGCCTGGGCCCACGACGACTACGAGACCGGCCGCACGACCTTCTAGCCGGACCAGGAGCGGAAGCCCCTCTCCGGGCAGGGTGCGTTGGAGGAGTTTCAACGGCGTCAAGAGGGCTTGAACCATCCCCTCTCTGCCGCAGATGGTGTATTTTCTGGGGCATCATGCCTGCTCTCCCGACAGCGGGAAAGAGGGGCGGAAAGGAGCCGGGGCCATGGGAAAGACCGTGATCGTTTCTCTGTGGATGCTGTTGTGGGCCCTTGCGGGAATCGGGGGCGCGGAGGAGGCCCGATACGCCCTCGATCCCGGGGGCCGCGTGGCGGTCATGACCCGGAATCTGTACGTGGGGACCGACCTCTTCCGGCTCCTCGCCGCCGATGTTGCGAGCCCCTTCGAGGCCCTCCTTGCCGTGGGCGACAGGGTGCTCGACATCGTGGACTCGGACTTCCCGGAACGGTCAGCCGCCCTCGCCCGTGAGATCGAGGAGGCGGCCCCGGACATCGTGGGAATCCAGGAGGCGTCCCTTCTCCGGGGACAGTATCCAGGGGATTTCCTCCTGGGGAATCCCGAGGGGGCCGAGGTGGTCCTCTTCGATTTTCTCTCCCTGCTCGAAGACGCCCTCCGGGCCCGGGGACTTGACTACCGCGCCGCGGTGGTCCTCGAGACGGTAGACATCGAGCTTCCCGCCCTGGTGGTCCTTCAGAACTTCGGGCTGTTCCTTTTCGACGTCCGCCTCACCGACAGGGATGCGGTCCTCGTCCGCCAGGGAGTCGAGGTGTCGAACGTCGCCGCGCGCCTCTATGCCCACGCCGTACAAGTCGAGGCGGGAGGCGCGGTGTTTTCCCTCCCCCGGGGCTTCGAGGCCCTGGACGCCGCTGTGGCCGGGAGGACGTACCGGTTCGTGAACACCCACATCGAGGTGAGGGAGCTCGACGGCGGCGCAACCCAGGGGTTCCAGGTCCAAGAGCTCATGGAGGAACTGGCCGGCGAGGCGCGGCCCGTCATCCTCGTCGGGGACCTCAACAGCCTCCCCTCCGACCCGGCGCCGCTGCCGTACGGGACCGTGAGGGAGGCGGGCTTCGTGGACATCTGGCAGCTCCGCCCGGGCCCGGCCGAACCAGGCTTCACATGTTGCCAGGCGCCCGAACTCACCAACGCCGATTCGGCCCTGAGGGAGAGGATCGACTTCATTTTCGTGCGGAACGACCTCGGGGAACTCCCCTTCTCGGTTATAGGAGAGGTGCAGGCCGATCTCACAGGGGCAGGGCCTGTCGACCGCACCCCTTCCGGGCTCTGGCCCTCCGATCACGCCGGTGTCGCCGCCGATGTCGCGATTCCCCTTCTGACCCGTATGGTGCCGTGAGGAGGGCCTCCTCCCGGGGCATAGAGGGGTCTGCCGCGGGGACGGCCGAATAATGCTCATCATGTGAGGAAGCCCTCGCACGGGTTTTCAGTCCCCTTCGACGCAGCCGAGCTCAGGAGGTCGGCGGGGCGGGTCCCTTTTCGGAACCCGCTGTCCGGAGGGGCCCGCCATGGACGGCGGGCGGCCGCAACCCCGGGGCAAGGACCCCCCGTTTGCGGTCCCCGAGCCCGCCGACTCAGTGCGGGGAACCCCCGGAGCGGGCAAGTCGCCGGGGCTCCCTTTTGTAACTGCTCACAGGGTTCGCACAGCACGAATGCTGCAATTTCCCGAACCGGAAGCCTGCACAGGGTGATGCAGATGCGAGACGGCGGGCACGCAGACGTACTCCCTGTACTTCAAGTGCCCGCCGACACAGCAGATGCGGTACCCTGTGAAGGCTTACGCCCTTTCTTTCGGTGCCTTTTCTTTGGGCGCGCAAAGAAAAGGGACAACAGGCGGTGCAGCCAGGAAGGAAGCAGGGTATACCGGACGGAATCGCTCCCACGAACAGGGGCCTGTCTCAGTGACCGGACGGTTTTACAAGGCTCCTGCAGCGCGAAACGGACGGCCTTAAGGAGAGATATCAGTGACATGGATGAATCCCTGCAACCTGCCTGGAATGATTCCAAGAAGGATCCTGGCACCGGCCGGCCTGGGCCCGGAATGCCACCGGGCGGGCAGGAGGTCTGCCGCGAAGCGGCTTTCCTGAACATTTGTATTGTAAGATTCCATCTTATTTAATACAATTTATCCATTAGAAATTTGCCCCGATATCCTGGGCGACCGGGGCGCGCCTGCCGAGTTTCCATGGGTATGGGATTCACGGCAAGACCAACGGGAAAAGACGATCGGACAATCAGACGGCACCAGCCATGCGATACGGCCAAGGGGCCGCTCTGCACGACGGGATATGGACGGCGGAATTCACCGCTCCGGCTCATTCAAAAAATGGAGTGCACATATGCCGCAAACAAGACCGAGCATCTTCGCAAAGCTATCCCTGGCATTTCTGGCCGCTATTTTCTGGGCCGGCGCTGCGAATGCCGCACCTGAAAGGGACGGAGTCACCATCGCCGTGATTCCTTGCGGCAATGCAGTGGCCGCTGTGAACAAATTCAATCCATTAATGCAATATCTCAAGAAAGAAACCGGATTCAATGTGAATTTAGCAGTCCCAATCACTATAGACTACCTGGAAAGCGGTTTACGATTAAAGGATATAGACTTTGTTTTGGCGAGTCCTCATGTATACATTGCACTGGCCGATTTATTTGATCGAAATTCACTCTTGCGATCTTTAACAAGTGATGGAAGCACCTCCGAGGCAGGGTTAATTGTAGTAAGAAAAGACAGCGGGATAACAAAAATTGAAGATTTGAAGGGAAAAACCATAATGTTCGGCCCAAAACTTGCATCTAACAAATTTTTCGCTGCGCTCCTCCTATTTCGATCGAAAGACATCGACATTGACCAAGACCTCCAGGCCTATTCATACGGCGGGTGCTGCGAGGATATAGTCTTCAGCGTTTTTCTCAAAAAAGTCGATGCCGGGGTGACATGCGATCATTTCCTGGATCATCCACCTGAAACACGGAGTGAACTTGGAATAACATACGAAGAACTGACAGTAATAGAAACAACGAAGCCTGTACCTACGAGGGTGTTCGTTGCTCGTAGCGACATGGCTGAAGATATAACCCGAAAAATAAATCAGGCACTATTGAGGCTCAATATAAAAAATGCTGAATCTGAGCATATATTTCAAAGCTGTGAACTGGGGGGATTTCAAGAAGCAAAAGACAGCGACTATGATGATCTCAGGGCCATGTTGAATCTACTGAATACGAGAGAGTAGATATCAATGCGAAGAATTTTGGAATGAATCAGCCGCAAAACAGAAGATACATACCCATAAAAATAAAGCTGATTCTATTAATAGAATCGCTTGTTGTGATTCTCGTCATAACGACGGGTATAATCGTAACGGCACGCGAAAGACAAGCCCTGGAAAATGAATTGCACAAAAGAGGGGTCGCACTGGCCAACGACGTCGCGAAAGATGCCGCTGGACCTTTCCTGACCGAAGATCTGGCCGCCCTGCGCAGGGTGGTTCTCTCCGCAACGCGACAGGACTACGTGACCCAGGTTGTCCTCCTCGACAACAATTGCAGGGTCGTCATGCACAATGACCTTTCTCAGGTCGGCAAAAACTATGAGTTTCTTGTGGGCGGCCGCGATGTCTGCCCCGGAGAACATACCCGTGGACACTATGAAACCGGCTCCCATCGACACAAACAGCTCGATATTTTTGTGCCCATCACCGCCGGAAGGGTGGAATTGGGGACCGTTTTCCTGGGATATTCCTACATGGCCGTGGCGGAGAAGGTCGCCGACGCCGAAAGGCGGATTTTCCTCGTCGCGCTGGCGACGTTGATTTTCGGCGGGATATTCGCCTTCATTTTGGCCGGCTACATCTCCAGACCCATACGGAGGATTACCGGCGCTTTAAAACAAGTCGCCGTGGGTGACACGGATGTCCGGATCGAAATCGACAGGAATGATGAAATAGGGATACTGGCCGGATCGTTCAATCAAATGGCGCATGATCTGGGGCGGTACAGGAAAAACCTTCAGGAATTGGTCCAGGCGCGTACGGCGGAATTGGAGAAGACCAATGAGATGCTCATTCAGGAAATCAGCGACCGGAAGCGGGCACAGGAAGCGCTCATCGTTTCCGAGGCGAAATATCGCAATCTCGTAGATTCCAGCCTTGTAGGAATCTATAAAACAAGTACTGCCGGACAAATTCAATATGCCAACAATGCTCTTGCAAATATCTTTGAGTTCAGATCTCCTGAAGATATGATGAAAGAAGACGCATTGATGCGATATAAAAATCCGAAAGATAGAAAGAGATTTTTAGATATAATTACACGGCGCGGAAAGATTAACGATTTTGAAATTGAGGTTATCACCAAGAATGGAGCATATAAAAATATACTTTTAAGTGGAGTACTTACAGATCATGAGATATCTGGTATGATTATAGATATCACACATCGCAAGCAATTTGAAGATCAGTTACTCAAGAGTGAAGAGAAATATCGTAATTTATTTGAAAATTCACTCGATGCGATTTACATGACTGATGAGCATGGGTCAATAATTGACGTAAATGAATCACTGATGCGACTCTTCGGTTATCCAATCGAAGAAATATATGGGATGAGCATCGGCGATCTTTGTGCGCGTCCGGAAGATAAACAACAATTGCTGGGGCAGATGGAGGACGGAGAATCTGCGAGAATGCATGAAATCGTGTTCCGGAAGAAGGACGGCACGGAGGTCCAGTGCCTTGTCGGTTCCACATTGCGGCGCTCGGATGATGGAAGCATCACGGGCTACCAGGGCATTATAAGGGACATCACCAAGGAGCGATTCCTGGAGGCTCAACTGCGCCAGGCCCAGAAAATGGAGGCCGTGGGGACCCTGGCCGGAGGCATCTCACATGATTTTAACAATATTCTGCAAAGCATCCTCGGGTACATCGAGTTTCTAATGATGAGGAAAGGAATCGATCATCCCGATTTCAAAATGTTGCAACAAGTTGAGAAGTCCGCCCAGAGGGCTGCGGAACTCACCAAGCGGCTCCTGGTTTTCAGCCGTAAGGTGGAAAGCAATCTGATGCCCACCGATCTCGACCTCGAGGTGCTTCAGGTTCAGAAGCTGCTCCAGAGCACCCTGCCAAAGATGATCAATATTCAGATAAAGCTGGGGGAGGAGGCGAATATCATCAATGCGGATTCGGTCCAGCTTGAACAAATCATGATGAATCTGGCGGTGAACGCCAAGGACGCCATGCCGGAGGGTGGAACGCTCCTGTTTGAGACCGAGAAGTTGGCGCTGGACGAGGAAACGAGCAGGCTCTTCGTGGGATGTAAACCAGGGGAATATGTGGTGTTGAGGATTTCGGATACCGGCCACGGCATGGACGAAAACACCCTCAAGCGCATGTACGAGCCATTTTTCACCACAAAGGCTGAGGGACGCGGCACCGGACTCGGCCTGGCAATGGTGTACGGTATAGTTAAGAGCCATGGGGCATGCATTCGATGTACGAGTGAACTCGATGCCGGCACTGTTTTCGAGATCTATTTCCCGGCATTAGAGGATAACAAAATACACGAACAACAAGATAAATCGTCTGAGACATTATTGATGGGTGGAAATGAGACCATATTATTAGTGGATGATGAACAGTCTATAATTAATCAAGGAGAGGAAATATTGTCGGGATATGGTTATAATGTAGTAACTGCTCATGATGGTGAAAGCGCTATCGATATATATAAGGAAAATAAAGAAATTCGTTTGGTCATTCTGGATGTCAATATGCCTGGGATGGGCGGGCACAGATGTATGAACGAATTAAGGAAAATTAATCCGAATTTAAAAATAATTATTGCAAGCGGCTACTCCTCAGACGAAGAGTTGATGAGAAAAGTCAAGTCAGGGCTGGCTGAATTTGTTGCAAAGCCATATACAATCGCTGCGCTGATAAAGAAGGTAAGAAATCTTTTGGATAATCAGAAAGCGCCGAAAATCCGAGATCCAGCCCGCCGCGCTGACGCGCAGCAGGCCGGGTCATTCCCGCCGGCAGTGCGACCTCAACACGAATAAGCTTTCACAGGGCACAGCATCTGCTTTGTTGGCGGGCACTTGAAGTCAGGAAGTACGCCTGCGCGGCCGCCGCCTTCCATGAGAAGGCACCATAAAGGCTTCCAGCTCGGGCAGTTGCGGCATCGGGGCTATGCCGAACACCGTGATCGGGTATCAACACGGCGATAACGTAAGGCGCCCCCTGTCCTCCGGGGCCGGCGACGCCCCATTTCAGGCGTCGCCGGCCCCGAATGCATCGGAGCGGCGAAGGGCGATCCCGCCCAGTAATCCGGGGATGGCGGCCAGGAGGAAGAAAATACAGGCTGTTGCGGCCACGGTCTGATTCGCCGGAAGGTCCCATGTCAGGGCGACGGCGAGGCCGAAGAGGGTGGAGAGGAGCGCCGCCCCAACCGCAAGCGCCATGACGGTCTTCAGATTTCGGCTGAGGAGCAGGGCCCCTGCCGGGGTGACCACGAGATAGCAGAAGATGAGAATGGCCCCGGCGGCCTTCGAGCCCGCGGAGACGGCGGCGCCCAGGGCGAAGAAATAAAAAAACTCCCAGCCGGCCACAGAAATTCCGAGCACGCGGGCCGCGTCCCTGTCCAGGAAGGAATAGAGGATGGGGCGGAGCCCCAGGAGGCAGGCGGCGAGCGCCGGGAGCAGCACGGCGGCGATGACCGCGAGGTCCGCGGTCGAGGTGAGGATGAGGTCTCCGTAGAGCATGGCCTTCACCTCGTGGAGGCCGAAGCCGCTGCCCGCGACCAGAAGCACGGCGGCGGAGGATGCCGCCACGAAGACCACACCGAGAACGGCGTCCCGCGGGATCCGCGATCCCTCGAAAGGCAGGGCGAGGAGGGCCACGGCAGCGAGGGTGAAGGCCCCGGCCCCGGCGTACGGGGGGAGGTTCATGGCGAGGGCCGCGGCCACGCCGCAGGCCGCCGTCTCGGAAAGGGTGACGCCCACGAAAACCGCCCTCTTGAGTATGGAAAAGACCCCGAGCACGGGGAAGACCACGCTGAACATCACCCCGGCCAGAACCGCCGAGGAGAAGAGCGAGAGGAGCTGGGCGATCTCGGTCACGGCCGCCCCCCTTCCCCGGCCCGGGCCTGGACGAGCCGCACCCGCCCCCGTTCCACCTCGCACACCAGGGGGGCATCGATCCCCAGCCGGGCCGCCCCGTGGTGGGCCATGAGTATGGTCTTCCCCGCGGCGCTCATCTCCAGAAGGAGCGAGAGAACCGCCCTTTCCGATCCCGCGTCCAACTCCGAGGTGGGCTCGTCCATCACCAGCACCTCGGGCCTCCCGGCAAGGGCACGGGCGATGAGGGCCTTCTGCTTCATCCCTCCCGAGAGCTCGCCGAAGGTCCTGCGCCCGTGGGCGGACAGGCCGAACCGGTCGATGAGCCGTACCACACGGCGCCTCTCCTCCCGCCCCGGACGCCTCCAGGGCCCGAGCGACGGGTAGAGGCCCATGGCCACGATCTCCTCGAGAGAGACCGGATAGAGGGGATCGACGGCCCTGTGCTGCGGGACGTAGCCCGGCCGCGATTCGGAGAACGGCGTGACCACCTCTCCACGCTCCGGCCTGACAAGCCCGACGATGGTGCGCAGGAGGGTCGTCTTCCCCGAGCCGTTGGCGCCGACCACCGGGAGAAACGCCCCCTTCGGCACGGACATTGTGACGTCCCGGAGTACCCGTTCCTTGCCGAAGGAGACCGAGACGTTCCGGCACTCGATGAAACCCATCTCAGAGCCCTCCGGCAATACTCGTCACGATGAGGTCCATCAGGGCCGGATACTCCACGGCGCCCGGCGCCCCGCCCACGGAATTGGGGACCACCAGGACCGAGGCTCCGGTCCTGGACGCCACGAAATCCGCCGCCTTCCTGCTGTAGTAGGGTTCCAGGACGACGGCCCCGATCCCCTGGGCCTCCATGAGGCCGACCATGGCATTCAGGTGGGAAGGACTCGGGGGTATGCCGGGCTTCGGTTCGAGTTCCCCTGCCACCGTGAGGCCAAAGCGCCGGGCGAAGTACACCCAGCTCCTGTGGTGCGTGACGATCTTCTTCCCCCGGTGGGGCGCCATGAGTGCGGCCCATCCGCCGAGCCTCTCCGCGAGCCCCCGGGCCTTGAGAAACGCGTCCAGATCCCCCCTGAGCGCCAGGGCCCAGAGGCGCGATCCGCCCACGGCCCGGGTGAGATCGGCCCCGAACATGGCGCGATCCAGGGTTTCCTCGAACCCCCGGAGGCCCGCATCGAAGCGATCCGCCTCCTCCGGGCGGATCTCCTTCAGCCTGGCCGCGATCTCCCCGGCGACGATCCGCACGTTCAGGGGATCCAGCCAGAAATGCGGGTTCCCCTGGGGATGGACGTCGCCCATGGCCCTGGTGACGCGGGTCGCCGGCACATCGAGGGGCAGTATCTTCTCGGAGGCGTCGAGGTGGCCCCGTGACCCCACGGCGATCCTCGGGTTCCTGCTCCCGGCGAGGATGGGGGGCTCCCACCCGATCTCGAGATCCATACCGATCCTGATCCAGAGGTCGGCGTTCCTGGCTGCCATGATGAAGCTCGGCTTCGCCTGGAGAAAGTGCGGGTCCTCGGTCCCGCTGCAAAGGCTCACCACCTCCGCCCGATCCCCGGCCACCGCCCTGACAACGGCCGCCAGGTCCGTCGTCGTGGTGACGACCCTGAGCGGGCCTGCGTGGCACGGAACGGCGGCAAGGGACGCTCCGGCGGCGAATACGGCCCACAAAACACACCCGATCATTCTGCGCATCGACATCTTCCGTCCTCCTCTCGCCGCGAGGCGAAACGGCGCCGGCCAGGGGCGGCAAGAGCCTGGCTCCCTGCCGGACGCCGCGCCCCGCAGAGGTCAAAATTTGTGGGCCCCGTGGGTCCCGAGAGAGATCATGAGCTGGAGCAGGAGTTCCCAGGCATCCCGGCCGCCCCCGTCCTCCATGGCGTACCGCCCCCTGTTGGCCTGGAGGCGGAGCCGGGAGAACTCCGTGGGGCTGAAATCCACCATGCCGGAGAGCCGCCAGGTCCCGTCATACCCTGCCGTCCCGCTTCCGGGGAGCTCGGCCTCGTTGACGAGGCCCACCTGCTCCCACCGCAGGCCCGCCCGCCAGCGAGGGAAAAGGCCGTATACACCCTGGAGGTAATACCCGTCCTGCCTGTCCTTCCGGTCCAGGCCAACGAGGGCTGCGTCGAAGTGCCCCTGGACATCGAGGTCCTTTTCCCTCTGGAAGTACTCCCCCTGGATGACGACGTCGCCCGCCCCGTGCTCGCGGCCCGAACGGTACTTGTAGACGAGATCCGCCCCCCAGAAATTACTCCGGCCGTCGAGCCAGTGGTCCGCTTCCCCGTCGCCGTTCCCGTCGTGGGCCTCCTGATGGGCCCCGGACCCGCCGAAGATCCCGGCCTGGAGCCCGTGCCGGCCGGGGAGATCCGGGGCGAGCTTGAGCCACCCCACCCAGAGCCTCGGGCCGTCGCGCGAAGGCAGGTGATCGCCCCCGAGGGAGGCGAACATCCGCTCGTTCTCCCCCTGGAAGGCCTCGACGCCCCCGAGCAGGAAGAAGGGGGCCGGGGCCAGCCAGGAGGCCTGCACGCCCTTCTCGTTCAGGCCGTGGTCTCCGAGGGTGAGCCTGTAGACGAGCGGCTGGTCGACGAAGTCCCACTCGTGCGAATGCTGGCTGTTGATCCTGCCGAAATCGCTGAAAAATTTCCCCGCCCGGACCTTGAGGCCCGCCGGCAGGGACGTGGTCTCAACCGCCGCCTCCTCCATCTCCGCGTCGCCTTCGGAGACCGCCGCGATGGCCCAGGCCCGGAAGTACGGGTCCACCTCGCCGGAGAGGTGGAGTTCGAGGTGCCGCATGTTGAACCCCTCTTCCATGTGGGCATGGCCGTGATCGCCGCCGTGGACGTGCCCGAACCCCGCCGCGGCCCCGGCGAACTCCTCGATCCCCCCGCCCGTGTCGTCGGTGTGGTAATACGTATCGACCACCACGGAGATGTCGGGGTTCATGCTCTGCACGGCCCGCCCTGCGGCGGACAGGGCACCGGAGACGCCCCCGCCGGCTGCCGAGGCCCGCTCCGCCTCCAGGGCCTTCTCCAGCTCGTCATCCGGCCGGGCCTGCGCCGCCAGCGCGTCCATCCTCTCCTGTATGGCCTGGAGCCTCGCCTCGTAGGCCCGCCGCTGGGCCTCCATCTCTCTTTTGAGGGCCTCCATTTGCTGCCTGAGTTCGGTCATGGGATCGGCGCCCGCGCGGGCGGGTCCCCCTGCCGACAGAAAACAGGCGCACAGAAGGATTGCAGGTAGGAGCCTTCCTGGTCTTCTCATAGGTGTTCCTCCCCGGGTCCGGCGGGAGACGGCGGCGCCGCAGGCGCACGGGTCCCCCCGACCGGAACCTTCTCTGTCTGTTCACTGATCCTGAAGGATGCCGGACTTCAGAGCAGAAAGGAGGGGGGCGCCCTGGGAGATGGGATGTCGCCCGGGCGCGGGACGGCGGGGGGGTCGTACGCCGCCGGACTGGCTGGCGCGGCCGCCGCCGCGCACCCGATCCCGGGAAGGGCGAGGTGGCCCGCCACGAAAAAGACGGCGAGGAAGGCGCAGACCGGGCAGGGCCTGCGGGCGGACTCGACCGAGGAGGGCACATCCGCCTTCCGCCCTCCGGGCGAGGAGGCGTGCGCGAGGTGCTCATGGCCGCCGCCCCCGGTGTGGGCGGGGGAATGGAAGAGATGGATCCCCGCCGTCGAGAAGAGGATCCCGGCGAGCGAGGCAACTACAAGGATTTTCTGGAAAATTGCTTTCATTCCCCGACATCCCCGGAAAAGTGCGGCGGAGTTCCCGTGCCTCCCCGCCGGGAGCCGCAGGCACGGATCCCTCTTGTTACCCGGGCCGGGGGGTCGCGTCAATCCCCGGGGCAGGATCGGGACAAGGGCGTGCAGTTCCTGGGAGGCGCCGCAGGCGCCGCCAGACGCAGCCCTCGGAGAGGAGGGTACAAGGAGGAAGAACGGCATCGGGCTTCAAACAAAAGCCTCCTGGGCTGGAAGTACAGCGGCGCCTGAAACTCAGGGATCACAAACTGGAATGGAAATCAGGAGGCTTCCGGCCTTCCGGCACAGAGGACACAAAGGAAAAGCCAAGGAGAAAGGCGATTCTTCCCTTCGCCGGGGCGATGCCGGCGAGGGAAAGACCCTCGGGCAGACCAAGGGTGCCTTGAGGTCTTCTCTGTGCACTCTGTGTCTCTGTGGTGAGAAAAGGTTTGAGTAAAAGCAAATTGAACCACGGAGGCACAGGGTAATGCCGGAATACGTGATCGAAGGTGCCATCGACCCGCGTGATTTGAGGCTGGATTTCCTCCTCCGCCCTCCGGGAGTCGGCGCATAACGTACGTTTTTGATTGACATACGTACGTTAAGGTGCTATTCTGGCAACATCGAAACCCAAACGGCCCGCGGGACCGTGGGCGGGCATCAGTCTCTCAGGAGGGTGGCGTATGCTGGTGACCGTATCCAGGCTGCGCAGCAACATCTACCGGCTGCTGGATCATGTTCTCGAAACCGGAGAGCCCATCGAAATCGAGCGGAAGGGCAGGAAACTGAAGATAATCGCCCAGAGGTCCGGAGACCGCTTGAGCGCGTTGCGCAGGCATGACGGCTACTTGAAAATTGCCCCGGAGAGCATTGTGCATCTTGACTGGACCGGGGAATGGCACCGTGATTTACCTTGACACCCATGTCGTCGCCTGGTTGTACGCAGGCCTGCCGGACCTGCTTTCTGCTCCGGCCCGGGATTTGTTGGAAAGAGGGGAACTGCTGATTTCCCCCATGGTCCTCCTGGAACTCGAGTATCTTTACGAAACGGAAAGGACCACCGTGGAGGGGGCAAAGGTCTTCACCGATCTTCAGGCCGCCATCGGGCTTCAGCTTTGCAACAAAGAGTTCCCTGTGGTCGTCGCGGCGGCCGCCGCCTTGAGATGGACGCGAGACCCGTTCGACCGGCTCATTGTCGCTCAAGCCGCGGTGAACGATGACACCCTCATCACAAAAGATCGTACAATTCTGGCGCATTATCCGCGCGCCCTGTGGTAGGAAGCCGCTCAAGAGAAATCAAACCGCCCTGCCCGTCTCTCTTCTGGCTGCATTCCACCATGACGATTCAAAGACCAATTGAACCACAGAGACACAGAGGACACAAAGGAAAAGCCAAGGAGAAAGGCGATTCTTCCCTTCGCCGGGGAGATGCCGGCGAGGGAAAGACCCTCAGGCAGACCAAGGGTGCCTTCAGGTCTTCTCTGTGCACTCTGTGTCTTTGTGGTGAGAAAAGGCTTTTCAATTTGAACTACGGAGGCACAGAGGACAAGGGTCGAGGATGCCGAGAACCGCGGGCGCCCTCCGAGAAAAAAACGAGCGGACCCTCTCTGTTGAGGGTCCGCTCGTTTCGTTTGGCACCGTGGGCAACCCGCAAGTGGTCAACGAACACCCACGGGTTTTGCGGGATAGGGCTAATCGGCCCCAGGCGCCTCACACATCTCAGGAAAATAGTGCGGGGCATTCACATTGCAGTGGCAATCCCTGCAACTGGTCAAGTTCCCCGGGAGTTCCCCTCCTTCTTTAAAACCCGGATGCCCCTGTGCGATGCCGATTGCCACCACCAACATCATTCCCAGCCCGAACAATGCAACAAGCTTCTTCATACGCTGTACCTCCTCGCCGTATCGTGGTTTATCTCCCCTGGGTGCTTCCCAGGGGAAAGGCCTGCCTCAGGCATTCAAGATACACGAGGAACCGCGCAAGGCAAGGGGAATGAAGCCCCCTCGGCGCGTGCCGAAGGCCAGGGCCAATTGAGCATCACGGCACCGGGGCGAGGGCGGACGGAAGGAAAAACTCAGGTATCCCCCTTCACTGGTTTTTCTGGCTGCATTCCCGCTGATCGTCACGCTTCCGGCCTTCGCGGTTCAAAAAAATCCGAAAACTAGACCTGAACCGCCCGCTCCAGCTTCACCAGGAGCCCCTGCATGGGCCCGAAGGTCACCGCTCCAAAGGCGGCAAGTACGCCGAGGCTGTTGGCGAGCATGTCGGCATACTCGAAACGGCGCGCCGTGCCCTGCGCCTGGACGAATTCCATCCCGACCCCAAGAAGCACAAAGGAGAGCGCCCAGGCGGCCCGCGTCAGGGGCCGGCGGGAAATTTGCCCGAACCAGAATGTCAGCCAGGCGTAGGCGAGAAGGTGGTTGAATTTATCCCACCGGAAGAGGTCGATGTCCGGGACGGGCGGCGCGGGCGCGACGGAAAAGTACACCACGAGCGCCACCCACACCCATCCGAGACCCAGCCACAGGGGCCGCCATCGCAATTCCGGCGCCGTCATCGCGAAAGAAAAACCCAAAAAAGCGCGGCACGCAAGACTGCGCGGTAAGGCTCGGCAGGCGGAGGACCGGACCCTCGCCTTGACTGTGCATCTGGACCGCCCCTCAGGGCGCAGGTCTTTGGGGGGGAATGGCGGCCACTGGCGCTTCACACATCAGATGGGGGTGTTTTCAGCGGCATCAAAAAGCGCTTGAACCACCGGCTCGAAGGAAGTAACCTTACACAATCTCTGCCAGGTCAGTCGCGAGATCATGTGTTGGCGATGAGGTCACCATGAGGCCTTGGCGGCAGCTTTTGGGGGCCTTTTGTTGGGTAATTCTGGCCCTTCCGGTGCAATCCGCCGGGGCGGCTGAGCCCTTGCAGAGCGGGGTCCCCGTCCGGGGAGTCCTTGCTCCGCTCTCCTACCTATCTTATTACATAGACGTCCCTGCCGGCGCCTCTGTTATGAGCGTGCGGATGGAAGGCGAAAGCGGCGATGTGGATCTTTTTGTCCATTTCGTGAGCGAGCCGCAAGGTGAAGGTCCTGACTTTGTCTTGGATGCGGATTTCCTTGCGACATCCCCGGAGGCGGTCGAGACCATTGAGGTGAACACCGCATCAACCCCGCCGCTCGGGGCGGGGAGGTGGTATGTCATCCCCTACAACTGGAACGAGACCGCCACGGCCTTCGAGTTGACCGTCTCCCTGGAGGTTGATGGGGACGGGTCCCCTCCGGCACCCGGTATACCCCTTCCCGTGGGGCATACAGCGTTTCCGGCATTTCCTCCCATCCCGTTCGCCGTTGCCGGCACGGTTCCCGGCGAGGCCCGTCCCATAGGGGTGGGAGCCGCGGCGGAGGATGGGGATACGGTGTTCGTGGAAATACGGCTCGAAAGGTGTTCCGGCCCTGCCGACATTTATTTCGGGCTTTATGCCCAGGTCGGCCAGGCCCCGGAACTCATCCTCCTGGGGAGCGACGGCGCTCTTCACGCGTATTCGTCTTCCGGCCTGTTCACGTGGAAAAGCTCCTGGCAGGCGGCAATCGAGGACAGGCCCCTCGGTGAGATCGCCCGCTCGGCCCTTCCCCCGGGAAGATACTTTCTCTATCTCATGCTTACTCCCGCCGGCACTCTTGAGGCCTCCTACCTCTGGAGCACCTATTTCGATGTGCCCGGCGGAGGCGGTTCGATCCCGGTCGGTAGCGCGGGATTCACCGGCGGCAGGGTCATGGCGCCCGGGGGCCAGATCCTCTCGGAAGGGCGGGTGTTTCAGGGTGAGGCGGAGGTGAGCGGCAACGCCCTGGTAGCCGTCTACATCAACGGCGAGGTGCACCTCTATCATCCGGCCCTCGGGACCGCCTCCCTGTGCCGTGAAACAAGCCGCCTTGCCGTACGCAGTTTTCTGAACGGGATCCTTGTGGAGGATCTCGCCGCCAGAGACGCCGCCGCACCGAAAGCCGGATATGAGCCTGAAATCACCATTTCACCCGGCCAATCCGTCACCCTGGGCACTGGTTTTGAAATAGCGATGAGCGAGAGCGGGGCACTGCAGGTGACCAACCAGAAACGCCGCTGGGCCGCGGTGGTCACCGACTCAGCGCCCTCGCCGTATTTTTTCGTCCCCCGCGGGCTGGCTCTGCCCACAAATGCCTTGGAACTCCTGGACCGGATCAGGCAGGGCCGGGTGGAAAATCTGGTCTGGTCGTATCACAGCAGGCCTGACGTTGAGGCCGGCGAACTGCTGGAGACCTTCGGCGCCTTCTGGAGAGGCTTTAAGTTCTCTGGAAATGATACGTACACCAACCAGATGCTCATTGCGGTTCACGCCGCTCCGGACCTGATAGAACTCCTGAACGATCTCGACTTCACGTTCTTCGCCATGGACGCCGTGAAGGCCTTCGGAGGCCTCGTGCCCTGGGAATGTTCCGATCTCTTCATCAATCTGGCGCATCTGGGTGTGGGTTCACTGGCGCTGCGGGAGCTGAACGATGCGGGCCTGAGTTGGCAGGGTGCCTTGTGGAAAAATGTTTGGGACGGCGCCAAGGACGTCATCCAGAGCGGCGCTGTATGTATAGGGCAGGTGCTGGCCAATGCGGGGACCCCGGCGACCGGCCTTGCGGCCTGGTTGATCTCCGAATCGGTCATGCTGGTCCTCGACATCATCACGGCGGCTGACTTCGTCGTCGAGGACGTGGGGGTGGCGCCTACTCAGATGCAATATGCGTTGAAACATTACGAGCCTCTCGCAATAGACAGGGAACCTCCCGAAACCCCCGATTTATCCTCCATCACGCAGTGCTTTGTCAGCTACCGGCTTTTAACGAAATATCGGTCTCCATATCATGATTCAAGCGACTGGGCGGTGCGGGCCGATCGTTTCCATGGGGTGGGCCGGTACAACCCGGAGAGCAATATGTTCGAGGGAACGCTCGATCCGGCGTTTCACCCTCCGAATGTCTGGAAAGACAACGATATGTTTTTTATCAGGATCAATCCCACAACTCTCATGGCGGAAGCCTTCATGGTATCCAAAAAATGGCAATGGGACCCCACCGAGTACAGGACGTATTCCGCTACCGGAGGTGAAATTCCACTTCAGTGGTTTCAGTGGCCCGACGACCATTACGGTGGTGAGGTGCAAGGCATCGAGGTCTGCTCGGGGCGGCACATAGAAACTGTGCACTGGGAGGGCACCAAAAACGGCGAAATTGTCATGGAGTTGCTGGAGTGGACGTGTGACGGAGACAGTTATGTCCACATCGGTTGCGAGTAAACGCTCCCTCCTGTAAAGCGGGGTTGCGGAGCATGCTGCGGTCGATGTGCCATGGCGCCTTCACACCTCTCAGGAAAACAATGCGGGGCGTTCCCTCAGCGCCTTCGCGGTTCGAGAAAAGATTTGAAAAAAATCGACCCGCCCGCTTCGAGCCCGGCTGGGGGGAATGCCGGCCGGAAATCTCTCCGGCAGAGAGGCGGAAGGTGAATCGTAACTGATCACGGGGTTCGCAGAGCACGAATGCTGCAACTCCCCCGGACTGGAAGCCTTCACAGGGTGCTGCAGATGCGAGACGGCGGGCACGCAGACGTACTCCCTGTACTTCAAGTGCCCGCCAACACAGCAGATGCGGTACCCTGTGAAGGCTTACGGTGAATCAGCCGGCAGCCGGTCCCTGTGCCCTCAATTGATGAAGACCTTCCTGTACTGATCGAAATCCTCGATCGTCCTCCCTGCCCCGTGAACCACGGTAGTCAAGGGGTCACGGGTCACGGAGAAGGGGATGCCTGTTTGGTGGCTGAAATGGGCGGCGAGACCCCGGAGGAGCGACCCTCCACCGGTGAGCGTGACTCCGCCGGCCTCGATCCCTTCCCTGACATCGGGAGGGACGGCGCCGAGAAATCCCTGCACGAACCTGGACAGGACATCCAGCGGCCCCTTGAGTGCCTGCCGCATGTCCAGGCTCGTGACGTTGAGGCCCCTCGGGATCCCGCTCAAACGGTCCTTCCCCGCCACCTTGCACTGGAGGACCTCCTCCCCCGGCACCTCCCAGGCGGAACCCACCCTCCACTTCACATCCTCGGCCGAGGCAAGCCCCAGCTCGAGGCCGTGGGTTCTCACCAGCCAGTGGGCTATGGCCTCGTCCATCTCGTCTCCTGCGACCCGCAGGGTCTCGCAGTGGAGATACGCCCACTCCGCGATCACCGCCGCCTCTGTGGTGCCTCCCCCGATGTCCACGATCATGTGCGGTTGCCTGCCGTGGACCGGGAGGCCGGCTCCGATGGCCGCCGCCATCACCTCTTCCAGCAGAAATATCTTCGTGGCCCCGGCGTCCCGTGCCGCATCGAGGACGGCGCGTTTTTCCACCTGGGTGATGTGGGAGGGCACACAGATCACCACCCTGGGGGCGAGGATCCCCCTCCTTCCCCGGGCGCGATCGAGGAAGACCTGGATCAGCGCGCTCATCGCATTGAAGTCGGCGATGACACCGTCCTTCATGGGACGCAGCGCCCGGATCCCCGACGGGGTGCGCCCGAGGAAGCGCTTCGCGCCCCGGCCCACCTCAACCACTTTGTCCTCGTTGGAAAGGGCGATCACCGTGGGCTCGTTCAGCACCACCCCCTCGCCCTGGCGATACACCAGGGTGTTGGCCGTGCCGAGATCCACAGCCATGTCCTGCCTTATCAGGGTGCGGAAAGGTTTAGGCGGCACTGCCCACCTCTGCGGAAAAGACACCGTCCAGGGCCTGGACGGTCATCTCTGCAACGCCTCGAGGCCAGCCGGAGACATCGGCGTCGCCGGTGAGCACCCAGGCGAGCGCCCCTTCCGAGAGGGGCTGAAAGAGTCCCAGCAGCACCGGCCCCTTGGGGTACGGCTCGTCCGGATGCAGGATGTAGGACCTGCCGGTGACGTCCCGCAGGCGCGTGAGGAGCAGGTGTCTCCCGTGCCGGAAAATCCAGTCCACAAAACCCCGCCCGCCGGTTGATGCGGCCCCGCCTGGCGCGGGTTGGGGAAAACCCCCGGAGGCCGCCTTGACCGTCACAGACTTTCCGTCCCCTGCCCGCCGGAATACCACCAGCCCTTCCCTGAGACCGAAGAGATCGGACAGCCCGTGGAGGGTGCGCCCGAAGTCAGCGGAGAGGGAGGCGTACCAGCCGCTCCAGCGATGAAAAAAGTCGAGCTCTCTGCCCCGCTGCTCGGCGGACCAGAGTTCCCAGACCACCCTGGCGCAGTCCTCCAGAACCCGCTGTTTTTTGGCCGGAAAGGCGTATCTGTTCCTGCTGTCCACCATGAGGACCCCCTTGCCCAGGGGCAGGGGCACGGCGAGGAGGGCCTTTATTTCCACGTCCTGGGCGTACATGCCCAGGGTCCTGGTATCCCTGTCGAACCGGGTGACGTGGAGACTTTTCTGCTCCCGGGCCACCCAGCCGATGAGCCCGTGTCCGAAAGGTATCCGGCACCGTGTCTCCACGGAGGCGCTCAAGGTGTGGTGGGCGGCGAGATCCAGAAAGTCTCCGCGGTGGCTCGTGAGAAAGAGTGCGGCCGTGTGGGAATCAAAGATATCGGCTACCATCTCCAGAAAGAGGTCAAGAGAGGCAGGCATGGATCGAGGGGCCGTAGGGAGGGGACAGCATGCCCCGTTCGGTTATGATGGCCGTTACCAGCTGGGCCGGGGTGACGTCGAAGACGGGATTCCGCGCCCCCGCCCCGGGGGCAGCCACAGGGTGCCCCGCGCAGGAGGTGATCTCGGCGGCCCCCCGCTCTTCGATGGGGATGGCGCTGCCGGAAGGGGTGAGGATGTCCAGGGTTGACAGGGGCGCCGCCACGTAGAACGGGATGTTGTGGGCCGCGGCGAGCCGGGCCAGCGAGTAGGTGCCGATCTTGTTTGCGACATCGCCGTTGGCGGCGATTCTGTCCGCCCCCACGATGACCGCCTGGATCTCGCCCCGCTGCATCAGAAAACCCGCGGCCGAATCCACTATCAGGTCGACGGGGATGCCGTCCCGGAGCAGCTCCCACGCCGTCAGCCTGGCCCCCTGGAGCCACGGGCGGGTCTCGCCGGCCAGCACCCGGATGGCCTTCCCCCCCCGGGCCGCCGCCCTGATGACGCCGAGAGCGGTACCGTAGCCGCCGGTTGCCAGTGCCCCGGCGTTGCAGTGGGTGAGCACCCCGCCCGTGGCGGGAAGCAGGGCCTGGCCGTAGGCCCCCATGGCCAGGTTCGCCCTGATGTCTTCCATCCAGACGGCGAGGGCTTCCCGTTCCACCAGGGCCGCAAGCTCCTCAGGTTCGGTGCCGGGCCGGCCTTCGATCACGGCTGTGAGGCGCCTCACGGCCCATCGGAGATTGACGGCAGTGGGGCGGGCCGCCGCCAGAATCGCCGCCTCCTCTTGCCAGATCCCGTCGAAACCCGGCCTGTCTTCGCGTCTGGCGGCACGGGCCGCCAGGGCCATGGCGAAGGCCGCCGTTATGCCGATGGCCGGGGCCCCCCGGACCACCATCTCCTTGATGGCCCCAGCCGCCTCCCGGGCCGTACGGTAGGCGAGCCAGACCTCCCGGTGCGGGAGAAGCCGCTGGTCAAGAAGGCGGAGGACCCCTTCCTCCCAGCGGAGAGGCACCACCGAACTCGCACCCTCCCGCTGGAGGAGGCCCAAAGGCGTCTCATCCAGAAAATTTGCCGGGGAATTTGCCGGCGGAGTCATCGGAGAGCCTCCTTGAGAAGCTCGTTGAGCTTCTGTGGATTGGCCTGGCCCCGGCTCTCCCTCATCACCTGGCCCACGAGAAAGCCGAGGACCTTTGTCTTCCCGGCCCGGTATTTCTCCACCTCGCCCGGGTGATCCGCAAGGACCTTGCTCACCAGGGCCGAGAGCGCCGACTCGTCGCTCACCTGGGTGAGCTTCTGCTCCTGGGCGATCCGTCCGGGGGCCGTGCCGGTCCGGTAAGACTCTTCGAAGAGCTGCTTCGCCATCTTTCCGCTGATGGTCCCGTCCTCGACGAGCTGCAGGAGTTCAGCCAGGGCCGCGGGGCTCATCGGGCACTGCTCGATCTCCCGATCCTCCTGCTTGAGCACCCGGAGGAGTTCCACCATCACCCAGTTGCTCACGGTCTTGGGATGGGGGAACAGCGACACGCATTCCTCGAAGTAGCGGGCCAGCGCACGGGAGGCCGTGAGCACCCCGGCGTCATAGGCAGGAAGGCCGTACTGCTCGGCGAAACGGGCCCGTTTGGCATCCGGAAGCTCGGGCAGCCCTTCGGCCACCCTGGCCACCCAGGCAGCATCCACCCGCACCGGGACGAGATCGGGCTCGGGGAAGTAGCGGTAGTCGTGGGCCTCTTCCTTGCCCCTCATGGAGAGCGTCACACCCTTGGCCGTATCCCAGAGTCTCGTTTCCTGGACGATCTCCTGGCCGTCCATCAGGAGGGCGCTCTGGCGCCGTATCTCGTATTCCAGGGCCTTCTGCACGTGGCGGAAGGAATTCATGTTCTTGATCTCGGCCTTGACGCCGAGTGCCTCCTGTCCTCTCGGTCTCAGGGAGATGTTCGCGTCGCACCGCAGGCTCCCCTCCTCCATGTTCCCGTCGCTGATCCGGAGATACCGGACCAGCTCGCGGAGGGTCCTGAGATAGGCGGCCCCTTCCTCTGCGGTCCGCAGATCCGGTTCGCTCACGATTTCGATGAGAGGCACCCCGGTGCGGTTCAGGTCCACGTAGCTCGCCGGTCTGTATTCATCGTGGATCAGCTTGCCGGCATCCTCTTCCAGATGGATGCGGGTGATGCCGATCCTTCTTGTCGAGCCGTTCACCTCCACATCGACCCAGCCATTGGCGGCAAGAGGAAGCTCGTACTGCGAAATCTGGTAACCCTTTGGGAGATCCGGGTAGAAATAGTGCTTCCGCGCAAAACGGTTGAGGGGGGCGACGGTGCAGTGGGTAGCCAGGGCCATCATCAGGGCGTATTCCACCACCTGCCGGTTCAGCACGGGGAGGACACCCGGCATGCCGAGACAGACCGGGCAGGTGTGGGTGTTGGGGGGGGCACCGAAAGTCGTGGGACACGGGCAGAAGATCTTGCTCCTGGTCTGCAACTGCACGTGGACCTCGAGACCGATGACAGCTTCGTACTCCATGGAGCAGCTCCTCGACAGCCCTGGATGAAGGCCCCTCCGGCGTATGCGGCGGGCCGCGGCGAATCACCCTAACACGGTGCAGGATGCCGATCAACAATCCCGCAGGAGGCCCCAGACCCACTCCTGAAAAAGGAAGAGCCGGGCAAAGGGAAAAGGCGGCCGTCTCCCCGGGCGGAAACGGCCGCTTCCAGTACAGCCGCAGCGCTTTCAGGACGGCTAGGAGGCCTTTCTGCGCCCGCCCTTGGAGGGCGCCTTCTCGGCGGACTCCTCCTTCGGCACGATGCCTTTCTCCGCAAGAAACTGGATGATAGGGTTGGGGCGGCGACCCGTCTTCGGCGGAAGATCGAGATGTTTGCGCAGCTCGCTGACGATCTTCGATACCTGAAACTTGCTGATGCCAAGCTTCTGAGCGATTTCAGAAGCAGTCATCGCGGCATAATTTTCATGCACAAAACGCACGTCTTCAATGTTATACGGTCTACTTCTTTTCCCAGCCATAATGTATTTCCTCCTCAATTTTGGACAAAAGTAGCTACATGAAAAAAGATTGTCAATACAATTTCATGCAGAAAGACAGTCAAAAAGGACAAGAGTCATCTGATCACTACTGGAGAAAACTTGTTCAGCGATGAAACAGACTTTGCGGCGAACAAACATCACTCCTGGAAGCGTGAAGGGGACATATCGGCGATTCAATCATGGAGGGCAGGCCGGCCCAGGAGGAAAAGGCGGAGGTCCCGGCGTAAGCCTTCACAGGGTACCGCATCTGCTGTGTTGGCGGGCACTTGAAGTACAGGGAGTACGTCCGCGTGCCCGCCGCCTTGCATCTGCAGCACCCTGTGAAGGCTTCCAGTCCGGAGGAGTTGCAGCATTCGTGCTGTGCGAACCCTGTGAGCAGTTACGTGTTGGCGGGCTTGAAGTACAGGGAGTACGTCTGCGTGCCCGCCGCCTTCCATCTGCAGCACCCTGTGAAGGCTTCCAGTCCGGGGGAATTGCAGCATTCGTGCTGTGCGAACCCTGTGAGCAGTTACGTGTTGGCGGGCTTGAAGTACAGGGAGTACGTCTGCGTGCCCGCCGCCTCGCATCTGCAGCACCCTGTGAAGGCTTCCAGTCCGGGGGAGTTGCAGCATTCGTGCTGTGCGAACCCTGTGAGCAGTTACGTGTTGGCGGGCTTTGAAGTCCAGGGAGTACGTCTGCGTGCCCGCCGCCTTCCATCTGCAGCACCCTGTGAAGGCTTCCAGTCCGGGGGAGTTGCAGCATTCGTGCTGTGCGAACCCTGTGAGCAGTTACGTGTTGGCGGGCTTTGAAGTACAGGGAGTACGTCTGCGTGCCCGCCGCCTTGCATCTGCAGCACCCTGTGAAGGCTTCCAGTCCGGAGGAGTTGCAGCATTCGTGCTGTGCGAACCCTGTGAGCAGTTACGTCCCAGCGAATGGATCAGAAGTCAGGAGGCGTGAGTAAAGAAAAGGCCCGGTATGCGGTCAAATCGAAATGGATCGGGGTGACGGTGATATACCCCTCTTTCAGTGCCACGCAGTCCACGTCCCGGGCCTCCGGGCCGACGAGGGTTTCACCAGCCTGCCAGTAGTAGATGTTCCCCCGGGGGTCAACCCGCTTTTCGAACTGCTCGGCGAAGCGGGCCGTCCCCTGCCTGGTCACTTTCACCCCCCGTATACGGTGGGCAGGGAGGGACGGGACGTTCACGTTTATGGCCACGCCGGCGGGAATCTCCGCCGTGCCCAGCCACGAGACCAGATCCCAGGCGAAGGCGGCGGCGCAACAAAAATCCGGATCCCGGCAGGCGTCAAGGGAGACGGCCGCCGACCTCACGCCCAGGATCGCCCCCTCGGTGGCCGCCGACACCGTGCCGGAATAGAGCACGTTGATTCCCACGTTCGCCCCCTGATTGATGCCCGACAGGATCAGGTCCAGCGGATGCGGCACGAGCTCGTGCAGGGCCAGCTTCACGCAATCGGCGGGAGTGCCGCTGACCGCCCAGCCGAAACGGACGCCTTGCCGCTTGACCGGCCGGACCCGGAGGGGGTCGGACAGGGTGATGGCGTGGCCCACGGCGCTCCTTTCACTCTCCGGCGCCACCACGTGGACCTCGTGATCCTCCGCCAAGGCATCGTAAAGGGCGCACAGGCCAAGGGCATGAATGCCGTCGTCATTCGTGATCAGGATCCGCATCGTCTTCTTCGCCCTCTTTTCCCGGGCTTTCGTTGCCCCGGGCCGCAGACCTGGATCGCTCCCTCTCCATGAAATGGATCAGGCAGGCCTGTCTGTGCGGGCAATAGTCCCGGGGATACAGACAGCCCCTGGAAATGGGGACCTCGCAGTTCTCCTTCTGGCAGAACCCTGCAATCTCCATCGGCGCCCTCGGCGGAATCCGGAACATCTCGACTCCGCCGGCCAAAATACCACGGAGCAGCGGAGAATATAAGGCACCCGTCATCCTCCCTGATCGGGTGGGACGATCAGGGAGAATACAGCCGGAAAAACCAGGAGAAGGGACCCCGGTTTTTGCCTGTTCCGAGGATTTTCCCCTTGCCCGCCGCCCGGGCAAGGGGAAAGTGTTCGTGGCGTTGCACTTCTTTGCGTCCTTTGCGTCTTGAGTGAGGACAGCGAACGGGCGGTTCAATCTTTTCTCTCGATGCCGCTGAAAACACCCCATCCGCGGCGTTACTTCGTTTCCCTCGTCATGCCAGCGTACGTCCAACTACGCTTCATTCCTCGAAAATTTTGCGTCTTGCACCTGCCTGCGGCAGGCAGGTCTGAGGGATTTTGAGCCGCGCCAGCTTCCAGAGGTTTTTGCAGACCGGTCATCGCTGAAAACGATGAAAAAGTGGTTGAATCCACGGGGCATTCCCTGGTATTTGTGAAAAAGGAAGGAATCATTTCAGGAGGGACGTATGGAACGGGCCAAGATATGCATCATCGGGGCTGGTCCCGCCGGCATCGCCACCGCCGTGGAGGCCAGGGAGGCGGGGGTGGATCCTGTTATCGTACTGGAGAAAACGGACCACGCCTGCGACACCATCGTCAATCTCTACCACGAAGGGAAACGGGTGGATCCCGTCTACCGCAAGATGAAGGTCGACCCCATAGGCCGGCTCTCCTTTGAAACCGAGCCCCGCGAGGCCTTTCTCGAACGGATGGAGGGTATCATCCAGGCCTCGGACCTCGACATCCGTTTCAAGAACGAGGCGCAGAAAGTGCTCCAGGTGGGGGACAGCTTCCACGTGTTCACCGCAGGGGGACTCGAAGTGGAGACGCCGGTGCTCGTGGTCGCCATCGGCGTCTTCGGAAAGCCGGTCAAGCCCCGGTACCCCATCCCGAAAGAGGTCAGGGACAGGGTCCTGTTCAGCCTTCCGAAGACCCCTGTGGCCGGGCGGAAGGTGCTCGTGGTCGGGGGCGGGGACACTGCTGCCGAGATCGCCTGCTACCTCTCCGGGGACAACGACGTCAGCCTGTCCTACCGGCGTGCGGAATTTTTCCGCCTGAACGACATCAACGCCTGCAACGTGAACGACTGCTCGTGCAAGGGTACCATCCAGCTCATGATGGGGACCGACATCGAGGGGCTGGAACCCGCCGGCGCCGGTGTGCTGGTGCACTTCAAGAACGGGAATGACCTGCTCTACGACCTGGTCTTTTACTGCCTCGGCGGGATGACCCCCAGGACCTTTCTTGAGGGAATCGGGGTGGAATTCGACGGCAAGCAGGCGGTGGCCGACCGGTACGGAGAGACAAATATACCTCGCCTTTTCCTCGCCGGTGATCTCGTTGCCGAGAAAGGGAGCATCATGGCGGCGTTCAATTCCGGGAAGATGACGGTTGACGGCATCCTCGCCCGTTACGGCGGACTGGTGAAGGGCTGACGCACTACCCCCGCGGGATCGGAGGGGGACCAGCTCCGCCCGGTCCCGGCGGATCGCCGGGCCTTGCCGAAACAGCCCGGCGGCACTGGAGCGGGTGCCGATCAGGAAGGCGGGAAATGCCCGGGATCCGGGCGAGCTGGATTCACGTCCTGTAACTGGCGTTTATCCTGACGTAATCGGAGGAGAGGTCGCACGTCAGGATGCCGGCCTCGGCATCCCCGAGTCCGAGATCCAGGGTCACGGTGAATTCCGCCCTCTCCATGGCTTTCTTCGCCAGGGCCTCGGCCTGGGGCCCCAGGCCCCGGCCCCCCCTGACTATATCGGCGCCGCCGACCGCCACGGAAATCGCGTCCTGATCGAGGGGAAAGCCCGCCCGCCCCGCAGCGGCCAGGATGCGGCCCCAGTTCGGATCCTCGCCGAAAAAGGCCGTCTTGACCAGGGGAGACCCGGCTACCGTGCGCGCGATGCTGTCCGCCTCATGGAAGTCCCGTGCCCCCCTCACCAGCAGACGGACGCACTTCGTCACGCCCTCTCCGTCTTTCACGAGCTGCAGGGCAAGATCCCGGAGCAGATCCCTGAGGGCCGATTCGCAGGCCTCCCCTGCGCGCCCCTCGTCGATTTCCGCGTTTCCGGCACTCCCGTTCGCAAGGGCCAGGACAGTATCGTTGGTGCTGGTGTCTCCGTCGACCACCACCCGGTTGAAGGAATCCGCGACGGACCGCTCCAGTGCCCCCTGCCACCAGGCAGGGGCCACAAGGGCATCGGAAAGGACAAAGGCGAGGAGGGTCGCCTGGGGCGGCCCCATCCGAGGTCCGATCATGCCCGCACCCTTGACCATCCCCGCCAGGGTCACAGGCTCCGGTCCCCCCACATCGATACGGCGCAGCGCGGTTTTTTTCACCGTATCCGTGGTGAGGATCGCCCGGGCGACGTCTTCGAGACCCTCGCCGGCAAGGGCCGCGACGAGACCCGGCACCGCCCTCCGGATCCGGTCCATGGGCAGAGGGACCCCTATCACACCGGTGGAGCACATCAGGACGTCTTCCGCCGCCACGTTCAGTGAGCCGGCGACGATGCCCGCCGTCTCTCTGACGTCGGCAAGGCCTGCGGCGCCGGTACAGGCATTGGCGTTTCCGCTGTTGACGACGAGGGCCCGGGCATGGGGCCTGCCGGTGCGCAGGCGCTCGATCCCGGCCAGGACCGGAGCCGCCTTCACCTCGTTGGTCGTGAAGACCCCTGCAAGGGCCGCGGGCCGGCGCGACACGATAAGCCCGAGGTCCAGCCTGTCCTTGTACTTGATGCCGGCCGCCACCGCGGCCCCCATGAATCCGGAGACCCTCAACATCATTTCTTCCCGCAGCACTTTTTGTATTTTTTCCCACTGCCGCAAGAGCAGGGGTCGTTTCTTCCGACCTTTTTCCCGTCCCGCTTCACGGTCTTCGGCTTCGAAGCACCTTTGCCGTGGCTGAAGCTCATCCGTTCCTGCTGGGCCTTGCGGCGGGCCTCCAGTTCCTCGATCCGGCTTTCCTGCATAGGGCGGATCCTGAGAAGAAGGCTCAAGGTCTCCTGGCGGTAGCGCTGGATCATGGCGAGGAACATATCGTAGCCTTCGCGGCGGTACTCCTGAAGGGGGTCCCTCTGGCCGTAACCGCGAAGACCGATGCCGTCCCGCAGATGATCCATATTCAGGAGGTGATCCTTCCAGAGATTGTCCAGGGTCTGGAGCATGATGAACCGTTCGACCCGCTCCATGTCCGGCTCTCCGAACCGCTCCGCCTGCTCCAGGTATGCGGCTTCCAGAGATGATGTGATGCACTCCTGCAGGGTCTGGGGGGTGAGCTCGTCCCACTGCTGCGAAGGGGGCATCCGGAGGACCGTGCCATAATGCCCCAGCAGGCGTTCTTCCAAGGCCTTCCTGTCCCATTCCTCAGGTTGGGATTTCTCGTCGGCGTATGTGGCGGCAAGGTCTTCGGCAATTTCGTCCACAAAGCCCAGCAGCTCGTCGCGAAGGTTGTCCCCCCCCAAGATCAGCCTGCGCTGGTTGTAAATCACCTCGCGCTGCTTGCTCATCACGTCGTCGTATTCGAGAAGATGCTTCCTGATTTCGAAATTGTGGGCCTCGACCTTCCGCTGGGCGTTCTCGATGGCCTTGGACAGCATGGAATGTTCTATGGGCTCGCCCTCCTGCATCCCCAGCTTGTCCATGATTCCGGCGATCCTGTCCGAACCGAATATCCGCAGCAGATCGTCCTCGAGGGCGAGATAGAAACGGGAGGAACCCGGGTCGCCCTGGCGGCCCGATCGGCCCCGGAGCTGATTGTCGATCCGTCTGGCCTCATGCCGCTCGGTTCCGAGTATGTGGAGCCCGCCGAGATCGGTCACACCGGGGCCGAGCACGATGTCGGTCCCCCGGCCGGCCATGTTCGTGGCAATGGTGACCCGCCCTGCCTCGCCGGCATGGGCGACTATCTCGGCCTCGCGTTCGTGGTGCTTCGCGTTGAGAACCTCGTGGGGGACGCCCATCCGTTTCAACGTCAGGGAGAGATTCTCCGACTTTTCAACACTGGTGGTCCCCACCAGGACAGGCCTGCCCTGCTCGTGAAGGTCCTTGATCTCTTCGGCGGCGGCCTGGAATTTTTCGCGCACGGTGCGGAATACCACGTCGGGGTGATCGATCCGGATCATTGGCTTGTGCGTGGGGATGACAACCACGTCGAGCCGATAGATCTTCTGGAATTCCGCGGCCTCGGTCTCCGCCGTACCGGTCATGCCCGCCAGTTTTTCGTACATCCGGAAGTAATTCTGGAAGGTGATGGAGGCGAGGGTCTGGTTCTCGCTCTCGATCTTCACCCCTTCCTTCGCTTCGAGGGCCTGGTGCAGGCCCTCGCTGTAGCGCCGGCCGGGCATGAGCCGGCCGGTGAACTCGTCCACGATGATGACCTGGCCTTCCTTGACGATGTAGTCCACGTCCCGCTGGAACAGGGCATGGGCTTTGAGGGCCTGCTGCACGTGATGGAGGAGTTCCGTCTGGGTGGGATCGTACAGGTTGGCCACCCCCAGAAGCTTTTCGCACTGGGCTACCCCGTCCTCGGTGAGAGAGGCGGCGCGGGCCTTCTCGTCAACGGTGTAGTGGACGTCTTTCTTGAGGCCCGGCGCGATCTGATTGACACGGTAGTAGAGGTCAGTCGACTTTTCCGAAGGACCCGAGATGATGAGCGGCGTTCGGGCCTCGTCGATGAGGATGCTGTCCACCTCGTCCACGATGGTGTAATAGAATTCCCGCTGCACCATGTCCTGGAGGGAATATTTCATGTTGTCCCGGAGGTAGTCGAAGCCGAACTCGTTGTTGGTTCCGTACGTCACATCGGCGCCGTACGCCTCTTTCCGCTGGGCGTCGTTGAGGCCATGGACGATTTTCCCGACCTGGAGTCCGAGAAACCGGTAGACCTGCCCCATCCATTCCGAGTCCCGGCTGGCCAGGTAGTCGTTCACCGTCACCACATGGACGCCCCGTCCGGTCAGGGCATTGAGATAGACCGGCATGGTGGCCACCAGGGTCTTGCCTTCGCCGGTTTTCATTTCGGCGATCTTCCCCTGGTGCAACACGATCCCGCCGATGAGCTGGACGTCATAGGCCCTCATTCCAAGTACCCGCCGGCCGGCCTCGCGGGCGACGGCAAAGGCCTCGGGCAGGATCTGGTCGAGGGGTTCCCCCCGGGCCAGCCGCTCCCGCAATTGAGGGGTCTTCGCCTGGAGATCCTGATCCGACAGGGGCTGCACATCCTTTTCCAGGGCATTGATGCCCTCGACCAGAGGGGTCAATTTCTTGATTTCACGTTCGTGTTTGGTCCCAAACACCTTCTTCAGCACGCTTCCGAGCATTGCCATTACAACTCCATGAGCAGGGCGGACTCGTCACAGTCCGGAAATTTCGGGCATTTGATACAGTCCGCCCAGATCTTGTGCGGGAGGAGGCCCTTATCCACCTGACGAAACCCCAGCTTTTCGAAAAATTTCGTCTGGTACGTCAGAGTGAACACCCTGAATATGCCCAGGGTGATGGCCTCTGACAGACAAAATTCCACGAGCTTCCTCCCGATTCCCCTGCCCTGGTAGTCCTCGCAGACCGCAAGCGAGCGGATTTCAGCCAGGTCTTCCCAGCATATATTGAGCGCCACCACGCCGGCCACCTGGCCGTCGGGCGCCTCATACACTGCGCAATCCCGAAGCTGATCGTACAGTTCGCTCAGGGAGCGGGGAAGCAGAAGACCCCGGGCTGCAAAGTGGGTGAGCAGGCCGTGGATGGGCCTGACGTCGGAAATCCTGGCCTTCCGGATCAATGGTTCTCAGTCCTGCAGTGGGACCACATAGGATTTGAGGCCCTCCTGCTCGGCCAGCTTTTTGGCGAAGGCCGTAGCCTCTTCGACGGTCCGGAATTTGCCCACATAGACCCGGTACCATATCCCCTTGGTCGGCCCGAGATCGGCCCGGCGCATCTGAACCTTGTACCCCTTTTCGCCCCAGCGTTTGACCTCGCCTTCCGCCCGTTCCCGTTCCCGATAGGAGGCGATTTGGAGAACAAAGGAGGTGGTCTTTTCCCCGGCCTCAGGCGTCTTTGCCGCCGGCGCCTCTGGGCTCGCGGGCTTCTGAACCGGTTCCTCAGCCACGGGGCCGGGAGCCGGACCACCGGACTTCTCTGCAACGGGCTCGGCCGGAGCGGTTTCATCGATCCGCTCCTCGTGAATCTTCCCGGATGTCACCGGCCCTCCCTCCACCGCAGGTGGAACAGCCGGGGCCTCGGGTGCCTCTTCAGGGACGGCCGGCACGATCTCCGGCCGGGGGATTTCGACCTGCCGCGGCTCCAGGTCCCCCCGGGAGGCCACGACGGTTTCAGGGGCCTGCTGCATCGCAGGACCCACGAGCTTTTGCCCCAGCCAGAACCCCAGGACGAATATCCACAGCAGGACACAGACCGCGGATACCGCCAGGGCGGTCAACCCTCCCCAGCCGAGCTGAAATTGGAATTTCGGACGTTTTCGAGTCTGGGTCATTGTCGCACCTTCTTACATGGTCTCGGGCGCGGACACGCCGAGGAGCCCCAATCCCTTCCGGAATACGTGCCGGGCAACCCTTGCCAGCAGCAGCCGCGCCTGGGTCAAATCCGCATCGCCCTCGTCCAGAAATCGATGCCGGGCATAGTATCCATGCAATTGGCCTGCCAGCTGGGTCAGATAATAGCTCACCCGGTGCGGCTCCAGGGCCAGGGCGCTGTCCGCCACCACCTGAGGGAAGCAATTCAACCGTTTGAGCACCTGAAGATCCTCAGGAGAGTCCAGCATGCCCACATTGACGTCCACGGGTTGAAGAACCGGGATCCCCTGCTGCTCGGCGTTTTTGAACACGCTGTTCAGCCGCGCATGGGCGTACTGGACGTAGTATACAGGATTGTCCTGGCTCTGACTTCGCGCCAAGTCCAGGTCGAAGTCCAGGTGACTGTCGCATCTTCGGGTCAGGAACATGAACCGGGCCGCGTCCCGGCCCACGTCGTCCAGGACCTCCCGGAGGGTTACGAACTCACCGGCTCTGGTGGACATGGCCTTCAGCTTTCCCCCCTCAAGGAGGTTCACCAGCTGCACCAGGAGTACCCGCACGGCGTCCTTGCCATATCCCATGGCCTGGACGGCAGCCTTGACCCTGGGGACGTACCCGTGGTGGTCCGCACCCCAGATGTCCACGATGAAATCGTATCCCCGCCCCAATTTGTGCCGGTGGTATGCGATGTCGGCGGCAAAATAGGTGAGGGCGCCGTTGGACCGTCTCACCACCCTGTCCTTCTCGTCTCCGAAGGCGGTGGAGCGGAACCAGAGCGCGCCCTCCTGTTCATAGATGTGTCCCTCTGCCCGCAGCTCTGAAATGGTCCGCTCCACCAGACCTGTGTCATGCAGACTCTTTTCACTGAACCAGAGGTCAAAAGCCACTCCGAAGTCCTCGAGGTCACGGCGTATACCCCCGCCGATGGTCCGCACGGCGGTCTGTACAAAAAAATCCAGACATGACTCGAGAGGCGCGTCCAGGTACCGGTCGCCGTGCACCGACTGCACATCCCGGGCGATGTCCCTGATGTAGTCTCCCTGATAGTATTCCTTGGGAAAGGAGGGGTCGCGCCCGAAGAGTTCCTGATACCGCAAATGGACAGAGGCCCCCAGGGTGTTCATCTGGTTGCCCACATCGTTGGTATAGTATTCTCGCTCCACGAGAAATCCTGCGGCCTCCAGCACGCGGGCAAGAGAATCGCCGACAGCCGCTCCCCGGCCGTGGCCCACATGGAGCGGCCCTGTGGGATTGGCGCTCACGAACTCCACTTGAACCCGCTTTCCGCGGCCGGCATCGGATTGGCCGTAGGCCTCGCCTGCCAGGGCCATGGCGCGCAGGTCCTCCTGCCACCACTTCGGCGCAACGAAAAGATTGAGGAACCCGGGGCCGGCAACCTCGACGCGCTGGAACAGGGAATCCGCCTGGAGTTCGGCGGCCAGCCCCAGGGCAATTTCCCTGGGAGGGCGGCCGGCCCTGGAGGCCACGGTCAAGGCCAGATTGCTGGCGAAATCGCCGTGGGCCTCTTCCTTGGGGGGCACGAGCTGGTGGGCCTGGGGCACGGACATGTCCGGCACAAGCCCCTTCGAGACAGCGTTTTTGAGAGCGCCTTCCACGGCAATCTGAACTCGGGTTCGCATCCTGTGGGTCCTCTGCTGCAGTGTCCAAGGCCGGGAAGCCGCACCGCCGCACAACTCGCGCCTGGAAGCTGTAAGCCTCACCGGCCGGCTGCGGAGACCCCTTCGGCCCACCCTGCCTCATCCTCCATCAAGGCAAAAGCGGTATTTTAGTTGCCCGTGCTCAATTTAGCAAATCCCAGGGGAAAAATATGCAGGAAGCCCCGCTTCGCCGCCCTCAAGGGGTATTCAAGGTAGGTTCCGGCGGGTACCGCGGCGAGCGGAGCAGAGGCGGGAAGTGCTGAGGGGGAGGGGTTCTCTCAGCAGGACGTCCGGGATCTGTGACAGAAAAGACAGTGCAGCCCGGGGCCGTAGGTCCGGGTATGGGGACAGGGCCGCATCGGACTCGTCCGGCCTCCCTGGCCGTCGATCCAGAAGGTCGCGAATTTACAAAAACTGTAGCGGTTGCCCGGAATTCCAGGCTCGAAGTCCCGGCAGACGCCGGTGGATGCACCGGAGGGGCCGGAGGATATTGGTGCCATATTTCCACCTCCTGCATTCTTCGTATCGGCGCGGTTGGGCACCCTGTCAACTCGGTTTCCGGCGGGGCGCGGCAAAGGCCGTTCACGTCTCAGCCGTGGATCAGGATCAGATGCTGATCTGCAAAAACTGCCCACAAATTCCGGGGACCGGGCAAAAACTCGAGGGCACAGGGAAGAAGACAGCAGCCGGAGGGAACGCGCCTTCGATGGTCCCGGTTTTTCGGGCGTGGTACACTAAAATCATGGAAGTTGAGGTCTTTTTGCAGGTCGAGTCGTTTGCCGGGGAGCCGGGGTTTCAGGCCGGGGTCGTGGTGGATGTGCTGCGCGCGACCTCCACCATGGCACAGGCCCTGGCCCTGGGGGCGGACGCCGTCCGCATATTCCGGGATGTGGACCCACTGAAGACCGCCTTCGCCCGCTGGCCTGCGGAGAGACCGCTCCTCCTGGGGGAAAGGGACGGGATCACGCTCCCGGATTTCGACAGGGGCAATTCCCCGCTCGAGCTCAGTGCCGCCGAACTGAGGGGTAGAACGGTCTTCATGACCACCACCAACGGAACCCGGGCCGCCTCCGCTCTCCGCGACGTGGCGCTCGTGTTCGCCGCCGCCCTGGTCAACCGCATGGCCGTGGCCCGGCTCCTGGCCGGCAGGCGGCCGGAACGGGTGGCCATCGTCGCTTCAGGCTGGAAGGGGGCCTTTGCCCTGGAAGACGTGCTCGGGGCCGGGGCCCTCCTCGCAGGCCTCCGGGACCTCGGGGTAGAGATCCGCCTCGGGAGTGACGCCGCCGTGGCCGCCGAGGCCCTGTTCCTCCATTGCCTGCCGCGCATGGGATCCGTGATGGAGGAAACATGGAGCGCGCGGAGGCTGCGCGCCCTGGGGGCGGCGGGGGACGTGGCCTGGTGCAGCCGGCTGGACGTCCTGGACGTGGCCCCGATGCGAATCGCTCCGGACTGCTTCGCTTCCGGGCAAGAGAAGGCGGTCGAGGAGGCCGGCCGCCCATGACCACCTCCGGCGGGGTCGCCGCGTACATCGAATCCATCAAGGCGAGTCCGCAGCTCGGCCATCAGATCGTGTTCCACCGTGAATCGCCTCCCTTCAAGGCCGTTCACGCCGGGCCCGGGCGCCCCTGGTCCCCCGAGGTGGCGCGGCTGCTCGGGGCCGGCGGTGTCTCCCGGCTCTATTCCCATCAGGCCCGCGCCCTGGACCTTGTCCGGTCCGGCCGCCATGTCGTGGTCTCGACGCCCACGGCCAGCGGCAAGACCCTTGTGTACAACATCCCGGTCATAGAGGAGGCCCTGCAGGATCCGGCCAGCCGGGCCCTCTATCTCTTTCCCCTCAAGGCCCTGGCCCAGGACCAGCTGAAGGTGTTCGAGGCCCTGGCGGCGGGTCTGGACCGGGAGGCCGCCCCTGTCGCAGCGATCTACGATGGAGATACCTCCCCCTGGCGGCGGAAGCGACTCCGGGACCTGCCCCCCAATGTCCTTATGACGAATCCCGAGATGCTGCATCTCTCCCTTCTGGCCCATCACGAGAAGTGGGCTGGGTTCTGGGGGGGCCTGCGCCATGTGGTTGTGGACGAGATCCATACATACCGAGGTGTATTCGGATCCCACATGGCGTGGGTCTTCCGGAGGTTGAACCGCATCTGCAACCGGTACGGCTCCAGCCCCACCTTCGTTGCCTGCTCGGCTACCGTGGGCAATCCCGCCGATCTCGCTTCCCGGCTTACCGGCTTCGAGGTGGCGGCGGTGTCGGAATCCGGCGCGCCCCAAGGCAGAAGGCATGTCCTGTTCGTGAATCCGGAGGACAGCGCGGCGGCGACTACCATACGGCTGTTGCGCACAGCGCTCGATCAGGGGCTGAGGACCATCGTTTACACCCAGTCCAGGAAGCTCACAGAACTCATCGCGATCTGGGCGGCCGAAAAAGCCGGTCCCCTCGCCCCGCGCATCAGCGCGTACAGGGCCGGCTTCCTCCCGGAGGAGCGGCGGGAGATCGAGCGCAGGCTGGCGAGCGGGGAGCTCCTCGCCGTCATCTCCACAAGCGCCCTGGAACTCGGGATCGACATCGGTTCCCTGGACATCTGTCTGCTCGTGGGCTACCCAGGCACCGTCATGGCGACGTGGCAGAGGGGCGGCAGGGTGGGCCGGAGCCGGCAGGACTGCGCCGTAGTGCTCGTGGCCCAGCAGGATGCCCTGGACCAGTACTTCATGCGGAATCCCCGGGAGTTTTTCGATCGGCCCCCCGAGGCGGCCGTGCTGAATCCGGAAAACCCGGTGATCATGAGACGGCATCTGGTGTGTGCGGCCTCGGAGATGCCCCTGCGGACAGACGAGGCATGGATGGGAAGCCGGGAGACGGCCCGGGCCGTCTCCGGTCTCGAGGCCTCGGGTGAGCTCTTGAGAAGCGCCCGGGGGACAGAGTATTTCGCCGCCCGCCGGTCTCCCCACCGCGAAGTGGACCTCAGGGGGGCGGGGCGGCAGTTCCACATCGTCCTCAGTTCCACCGGCCGGACCGTGGGCCAGGTCGACGGCCTGAGGGCGTATCGGGAGACGCATCAGGGGGCGGTCTATCTGCACAAGGGGATGCCGTACCTTGTGGACGATCTGGACCTCGAGACGCGGACTGCCACTGTTTCACAGGCCGACGTGGACTACTTCACCAGGGTCATGGGCTCGAAGAACACGGAGGTGCTTGAGGTCCTCGAAGGGAGGTCGGTCAGGGGGACCCGGATCTCATTCGGGCGCCTGCGGGTCACGGACCAGATCACGGGGTACGAAAGGAGACATGTGCGGGGCCAGCGCCTTCTCAACCGGATTCCTCTGGATCTGCCGCCGCTGGTCTTCGAAACCGAGGGTCTGTGGATCGAGATCCCCGAGGAGGTCCGGTCGGCGGTCGAGGGTGCCAGGATGCATTTCATGGGAGGCATCCATGCCCTGGAACACGCCGTCATCGGGGCCCTCCCCCTCCTGGTGCTGGCGGACAGAAACGACTTCGGGGGCATATCCACCCCCTTCCACGAACAGGTGGGGACGTCGGCGGTTTTCGTCTACGACGGCGTTCCTGGCGGCGTTGGGTTGACCCGCCAGGCGTTCCGGGAGGCGGAAATCCTCCTCGGCAACACCCTGGGGATCATCCGCGGGTGTCCCTGCGAGCTGGGATGCCCCTCCTGCGTCCATTCCCCCAGGTGCGGCTCGGGCAACCGGCCCATCGATAAGGCGGCGGCGCTTTTCGTCCTGGAGAGCCTGATCCACGGGCAGCCGGTGACGCTTGCCGCGGCCTCGGGCCGCCGCCGGGATGTCCACAACACCTCGGCCCCGGCTGTCCGGCCTGGGCCACCGGCGCCGTCCGATCCTGCAATTTCCGAGATTTCGGCGGTCCGGGGGTCCGGTCCGCCGGTGCGTTACGGGGTGCTGGATGTCGAGACCCAGTTGTCTGCGCAGGAGGTGGGGGGCTGGGACCGGGCCGATCTCATGAGGGTGAGCTGCGCCGTACTGTACGACTCGGAACAGGACCGGTTCCTCGAGTTCATGGAGGACGGTGTCCCGGCGCTGGTGGAGCGGCTCCGTGGTTTCGAACTCGTGGTGGGCTTCAATTTGAAGCGGTTCGATTACAACGTCCTCCGGCCGTACACGGACTTCGATCTGCGAAGCCTTCCGACGCTGGACATCCTGGAAGAGATCCACCGGCGCCTGGGATACCGCCTGTCCCTGGACCACCTCGCCCGCTGTACCCTGGGGATTCAGAAGTCGGCCAACGGCCTCCAGGCGTTGAAATGGTGGCAGGAGGGTAGGGTCGGCGAGATCCTGAAATACTGCCGCCAGGACGTGGCCATTACCCGCGACCTCTTTCTCCACGGCAGGAGGGAGGGCCATCTCCTGTTTGAGAACAAGGCGGGGAAATCCGTGAGGGTTCCCACTTCCTGGTAGGCGGGACCGGACGGCGTGAGAGGCCGGCAGCCGGGGGGCTCCGGATTCCGGCCGGATTCTATTTCGTCACGCTCGCCTCTTCGACGATGACGGAATATTTGTAGCCTGCGCCGAAATCCCTGTCGGCGTAAAGTGTGCCGCTTGCAGTCACCACGTCTCCGACCGCCGGGAGATCCTGCGAGGTCACGGCGAGATCGTGGTTGCCTTTCCCCGCCTCTCCGGATCCGTCCTGCAGGTGCAGCCAGTTCTTGCCCATGACGGCGCCGGTGACCTTCATCACCTTGCCCCGGACTGTCACGTGCCTGCGGTCCAGGTCCATCTTCTTTTCGTGGAGTTCGGCGATGGTGTAGGCATCGGGTCCGGCGGCCTTTTCCACGTGCACCTCGGCCATGGGGGTCTCGATGCTCCCGGCTCCGGAGGCCCCGGGGCTCGGCATCCCCGCAGGCGCTGCAGCCGCTCCCTCCTGGGACATCCGGCCGCTTGAAAAGACGATCTTGTCGAAGGTGCGGTTCAGGGTCGTGCTAGTGAAATTCGTCATCTCCATGCCGGGCTGGAGGCTGATCTCTTCCCCCACGGCTACGGTCGTCTGGGGCATGGCCACCCACAATTTCTCGCCGTTCCGTTCGAGTTGTACGTAGGTGTACCCGCCGCTGTCCATGGTTTCCACGATTCTGCCCGACAGGGCATCGGGAGCGCGCATCGCCGGGGAGGTAACACCGGAGCCGCTCTGGGGGGCCTGAGGGGGGGCCTTGGGGGCGGTGGGGGTATCGTCGCCTTGACAGGCGAAGAGGAATATCATACAGCCGATGGACAGAATTCCCGCTGCCAGGCGGTTGGTCGTCGTGTGTTGTGTCATGGTATGTCCCTTTCGATGTTTTCGCGCCGGTGCCGGCGGCGTTTTCATCCGGGGTTGCTCGGTCTGAACAGCCTTTGCGGTGCGGCAAACGCCAGCCGCGTCAGCCTACCAGTTCGGTCCATGACTGTAAAGGACACGCCGGGATCAGACAGGACCTCTGCCTGCCAGTGAAAGGCGCCCGTTGCGCCTGCGGCCCTTCCGGAGGTGGGACATGAAAAGATCCGGCGGCCGGGGTGCGGACGAACTGAGACCCCTCGATGTTACCCATGATTTTCTGGCCCGTGCCGAGGGCTCGGTTCTGATACGGCAAGGAGGTACCTGGGTGCTGTGCGCCGGGACCCTGGAGGAGGATGTACCCCGGTTTCTGCGGGATACCGGCCGCAGCTGGGTCACGGCCGAATACGCACTGCTGCCCAGATCCACCGCGGTTCGAGTGCCCAGGGAATCGGGGACCGGACGGGTCAAGGGGCGGACCTGCAGGATTCAGCGTACCTGATCACGGGGTTCGGCGCGGCCTCGATGCCGTGACTTCCCGAACGGGCCGGGTGCCCCGGGCCGGCGCGGCGCAGTTTCTCGAACGGGTCCGGTGAGACAGGATCCAGGGGATCCCAGCCCGGACCCGATCCGCATCGCCGGGGGCGGGGCGTCACAGAGACGGATCGGGCGGCGGCCTTTGGTTCAGGGTCACCAGTGTGGCCCCCCATCCCCCGGCGTCCTCCCCGGCCAAAGCGAAGGAACGGACCTCGGGGAGGCGGCTCAAAACCGCGTGGACGGTCCGCCTGAGCGCGCCTGTGCCCTTGCCGTGGATGATCCGAACGTGCAAAATGTCGTGCGCGAGGCATTCGGCAAGGTATTCGGGAATCAGGTCCTTGACTTCTCCGGGGCGGAAGGTGTGGAGGTCGAGGGTTCCGTTTATTGGGATCCGGAGGGCCTCTTCTGGGTTCAGAAACGGCGGTGTGCCGCCGGGGGGCTCGGTCATCGACAGGGATCCTCCGGTGCAGAGTACCCGAAGGCGCCGGGTTTGCAAGAGTCCGTTCTGCTGCAGGACCGAGTCCGGAGGGACGAAGGAGGCGGCCTTGTGCGGCAGGCCTGGAGGAAACGGGGCGGCAATGATTCCGGCCCGAGGGGAGCAGGCCGTTCGAAGGATCCTAGACCCGTCCTTTCGGCCGGGACAATGGGCTGGGAGGCCGTTGTCTCTTGGCCTGCGGCTTGTACGGTCCTGCGCCGTCGCAGATTGGCCGAACCTGGCCAGGGTGTGGTCGATTCCGGCATCCATCGCCGGGGGAAAGGTCTCCGAGACCGCGTCCCTGGCGGCACGGGCATGTGGTCAACGCCATGATGCGCGGTTGGCATAAAAGGTGCTATTGTGATGTCCAGATCAGGCCAGCGCGCCGGTTCCGGTCCGGGGTCGCACGGCATTGGGGATACCCGCCTCGGGCTGCAACCCCGAGGCAGTGATTCAGAGGAGGCAAGATCGAATATGAGTTCCATGACTTCCAAGCTCGCCGTTGCATTTTTCGCAGCAGCGCTCGGGCCCTGCATTTTGGCCTCGGCAGCCCCGGCACAGTATGCCACCTTTTCGCCGGCCAGCGGAACATTGCGGATCCCCGTCGTCATGGTGGCATCGGACCCCTATGCGGTTGAGATGGTGTTCAACGGCGCGTGTTTCGATATCACCGGCCTGACCGTCGCCACCCCTCCGGACTCTCTGGAGGATGACATATTCGGCGGCCCCAATGTCAGCGAAGACGAGGAGAGCGAAGACGATTTCGCCACATACAGCGGGGCATCGGGGATCCTCCTCATCCCCAAGGTGGTGACTTACCCGTATGCCTGGAGGGTGGAGATGCAGGTCAACGGCGCCTGTTTTGAAGTGACCGCCGTGGCCGAGGTCCCCCTGCTGCCCGACGACCATGGATGCGTTTACCCCGTGGGGCATCCTACCTATTGTTTCGCCTGCGGGCCGTGCAACGAGGGTGAAGGGGCCTGCAACCGGAACTCGCAGTGCGCGGAGGGACTTGTCTGCGATCTCTATGTCACCCAGACCTGTATTGCCCCGGTCCCTGGGGAGTAGGCGGAGCGGCCAGCACTGCCTCGTTCTTTCTCTTTTTGCATCGGACGGGTTGTTTCATTGCTACGAGAGAGATCGGGGCTGTCTGTGCGAATCCAAATGGGACGGCCGGTTTCCATCCGGCTCCTGAAGTCGTCCGGTTTCGGAATCGAAGTAAAGGCAGGGGAAAGAAATGGAGCCGGGGGCATGGCTTTTCGTGGGGGCGAATCCGTGCGGAGCCGTTGCCCTACGGTTGCGCGTGGGCCCGTTCCGTTCTTCCGGCCCGCCGCCTCTCGCGTCGAGCCGGTCGAAGGGTTTCATATCGGGGAAAGGGGTGCCGATATAGCAATAGAGAGACTACCAGTAAGGCAAGAGGTGCGGGAACCATGGCAACTGAGTCGTGTCACCAGAAACAGCGCGATCTCGCTGAACAGCGGCGTCAAGAGATAATTCGCAGGCTCGAATCTCTGCCTCCGCTGCCGGCCGCGGCACAGGAGGTCCTCTCGATGTTGGCCGACGACCCTGACGATGTCGTCCGGCTCGAACAGACCATACGCCACGACCCGGGTCTGGCCTCCCAGTTGCTGCGTGTCGCCAACTCTGCAGCGTGTTCGCCCCGGACTACCATAGACACTGTACAGAGGGCCATTGTTTTCCTGGGTTTTTCCGAGGTGCGGAATTTGGCGCTGGGTCTGAGCATCCTGAGCATATTCAAGTCAAAGGAGACCTTCAAGGACTCATTTATCGAGGAACTGTGGACACATGCCATCGGAACAGGCATCATTGCGAAATTGTTGGCCTCTGAGCTGGGCGAGGAGGAGACCGAGATATTTTTTACCGCCGGCCTGCTCCATGATCTCGGACGCATGGCCCTGATGGCGTGTTTCCCTCAGGAATGGAAGCGGATCGTGGGGGTCGCCGGGGCGTCCAACGGGAGTCTTTTGGCGGCCGAACGCAAGGTCGGGCTTCCCCACCACGTCATCGGGGCGTGGGTGGCGCGGAACTGGGGGTTACCCGGGGTGTATGTGGACAGCATCGCAACCCACCATCTTGAACCCGATCATCCAAAGGCGAATATGGCGGGAACGTTGATCCAGCTCGCGGACAACATCTGTCATCACATCGGGATGGGACTCTTCGCAGCCCCTGAGATAGACCGATCTCTGCTGCTGGGCAATCTCGGGCTCGATGCCGGTCTGATCGACCACCTCGAAGAGCAGCTCGCCGAAATCGAAGGCGTGGCCCAGACGATAAGCAACGCCTCTCAGGTTTGAATCCAACCGGTTCCGCCAAGTCCGAACAGCCGTCCTGCCGGAACCGTCGATCTGGTGGATGCGGGGACCCCCGCCGTACCTGATCACGGGGTTCGGCACTGCCCCAATGCTGCAACTCCCCGAACTGTAAGCCTTCACAGGGTGCTGCAGATGCAAAAGGGCGGGGCACGCTAGTACTTGAAGTGCCCGCCAACACAGCATAGACGGTATCCTGTGAAGGCTTACCCCCGCCGGCCCGGGTATCCCGGCGGGGCCCACCGGGAAGCGTCAGGACTCCGTCCTCCGGTCCCACCGCGAAGGAAATATCCTCTTGGGGCCGGTGCTCAGGCTTCTTTTCCCTGATTATCGTGACGGCCGGGAACGCGGGCTCATTCCATGAGTACGGCGCCACCGGCATCCTGTGCACGCGTGGTTGCGCGACGCCGCGCCGGTACGGACCCACCGGGCGAACTGATCAGGGTTGAGGCGTTCGCTTCAATTCGAAACACACCTCGGTAGATCCGGTCGTAGCGGGCGACGAATCCCCATACCATGCGCCTCAGGGGGCGCCGGTTCGTACTGTAAGCGAATTTGATTGCCGAAGAGAAGAGATGCAAGGGACACAGATGGTGGGCCAAGAGACCACGAAAATTGCGGTGTCGCGTGGAGGGAGCCATTCGTGTTCGCCTTCCTTTTGTGAGAGTGGGGTTACGGCGTACCTCCGTCCATGGAGTGCGCGCGCGTCGATGCCCAAGGCGTTTTTTTCAGCTGGCTTTGAGCATGCATCTTGCTCTCCCCACGGGCCTGTCCAGGAAATGAATAGCTGTTCACTTTTAATGCCGGGCCGATTTGTTGTCAAGTACAGATTGCAGGGGCTTCCGTGCCGTTCTCCGAGAGGGACCTTGTTCCTCTCGATACGGCACGGTTCCTCGGTGATTCCCCGGGTCCAGTGCCTGGCGCCCGGCAGGGGGCACCGCCGTCGGGGCGGATGTCCTCTTTGAAAGTGGGGCTAGGCTTGCACGCCCGCCTGGTTTACCATGAACTTCGATTTGTAACGGCTCTGGAGGAGAAATCCCCATGGAACTCATCACCCCCCACTCCCACCCTGAATACTGGGCTCAGATTCCAGGCATTCCGAATTCACTGGGCAAGGATATCTGTGTGCAGAAATTCATTGAACTGAGCAGTCTGGGCCGGCGGGGCATGGTCGTGTGGACCCGGGATCAGAAACAACTTCCTGCGGAACAGGTGGTCCCCCCCACGGTGAACAATCAGTGGCTTCTCTATGCCAGAACCGGTTATATGGCCATACTGGAGCCGATACGGATCCCGGAAGATTGTTTTGGTGAATTGACCCCCAGGGGGACTCTTCTGCGGCTCGGGATTCTCATGAGCCCCAACACCGACTGGCTTCCGGGATATCAGGGGGCGGGAAGGGCGCTCATCATGCCCACGGTGGACTGCCGTATCGAGGTCGGTCTTCCCCTCTTCTCTTTCAAGATGTTTCGGGCGCAAGGCATGCAGCCGTATCAGGGGAGCTATCAAGAGCTTCTGTGAAAGGCTGCGGATCGTCTCCTGGCAGCCATGTGTGATGGCCTCTTCCGGCCGTTCCACGCCTGCGAGGTCCCCTTTTTCCCCGGAAAACAGAGGGTGAGGAGAGGCTGAAGACGGGCCGTCAAGCGTTGTTTCAGGCGACATTCCTCTTTATGGGGCGAATTGGATATGCAGTCCGAGGCCGTTGCACAGCGCCCTTTGCCGTGCAGGGAGGCCGCCCCGTTCGTCACGGTCGGGGATCAGGGGTGTCTGGCAATGCCCCCATGATCCTTGAAAGGCATTCCCGCTGTTCCGGAGTCAGCTCGCCGAATTCGATTCCGATGCGATAGAGGATTCCCTTTTGCTGTATCCTGCGGACGATGCCCTGGACTTTTACGGCAGGCGCGGATGGAAAGAACATGGTGACCATGGTGCCGATGGGCCAGGCCTCAGTTGTGTCGATGCCCGCCCCGCCCATGCTGATGTCTGTAAGAAATTCAATCTGGGGGGCGCGTCCGTCGGAACAGGCGATAAAGGATTCCACATGTATCCTTGGGTGTCCCCTGCGTTCTATGAAGAGTCCCTGTTCCAGAACGCCTCCTTCGATGCGCCCGGGTCGGCCCGGAGGGCCCTGCCGGGCGTTGTCCGTCAACCAGGGTAGGGCCGGGGTATCCTCTTTATCGACTGCACCGGCCGAAAGATGGATCCTGCGGGGGCGTCGTCCGTTTTAACGTTTAAAGATTTCTGAGGCGGCCCCTTTGCTGCCCGGGAGTACATCGGCAGCGTCTTCTCCGGAAGGAGCGGCCCGGCGTGCCAGGGAGGAGGGACGTAGGGCTGGCACGCCGGGCCGCACTGCGGTTTCGCGGCCCTTATCCGGGTGGCGGCCCGGGAGGAGATCCGCGGAAATGTCGTCACATATCCACCCCCGGCTCAGTTCCCGCTGCTGAAGTCAGGCCCGAAGAGCCGTTCGCCGAAA
>Ga0209270_1000459_pt1 | contig 87250 bp, 74 predicted proteins | sample MTBAKSrepl1MetaG_FD_187456 | JGI IMG/M metagenome (GOLD analysis project Ga0209270, IMG submission 187456) | Enrichment culture microbial communities from Arthur Kill intertidal strait, New Jersey, USA, that are MTBE-degrading - MTBE-AKS1... | ecosystem: Environmental > Aquatic > Marine >...
ATAATACATATATTGAATAATATATCAAGATAATAATGATATATGTACGTACTACGCTAGCGCGCTAAAAAATAAATATAGATCATGAAATCAATTAGTTACCGTAGAAAGGGTGTTAAACTTGGGAGGCTCGAATTTCCCTGATCAACCCGGTCTCTTCATCAAAAAGATACCACTCATCGCCCCACAGGACTTCTCCAATGGCTGTTTTCCAATGGGTCCATTCGATCACGGCCTGTCGGCCTTCCGGGTCCACCGCCATGTTTTCAATGGTCCACTGCGAACTCTGGCTCTCCACGCATCACACCCAGTTACGGGCGATGGCCTCGGCGTCGCCAGGGGATGTCGGGAAGTCCGGGGGAAACACAGCGCTTTGCGGCGGGCGTAGAGCGCGCCTTCATTTTCTCCATATTCGCCTCATTGCAACCTTCGAACCAGGTCTCTCTCAGTAGTTCGAATTTCAGGAAATCGGCGGAACCATCTCCCACAGCAGACACATCCGAACCTTGAAGATGTCGCTGCGGCGCGGTTTGATGGCAAACCGCTCTGTTTCCACCCGGGAAGCGTCGAAGCGTTCGGCAAGCTGATTGATCGCTTGAGACTGCTCACGCTCCAGTTGCGCAATCTCCTCCTCGATTAGCGCAACGGCCTCCTCGGCCCGGCGCACATCGACCTTTTCTTTGGCTATCCTGCCCGCTTTCCTGACGCCGCTGGCCGTTCTGGATAGAGTCGAGGAAGACAGCGCCTTGCGGCCGAAAAAGGCTCCAAGCGCCGCGGCGCCGAAAGAGATAAGAGTGTCGGTGGTTCTTTCCGAAACATCGCTCTTTTCTTTTTCAATCCTCGCCAAGGCGGAATCGAGCTTCTTCTCCAGGCGATCGCGCCTAGCTTTAAAGGAGGCGAGCAATTTCTCCGCGGCTTCCTCCTTTTGTTCGCGCAGATAATCTCTGACTCGCGCAGCAAATTCAGACTCGCTCTCCCCGGGGCGCGACTCCAGCTTTAATGAGGGCGCGCGCAGGAGTTCCAGCTTTTGACTCTGATAGAGGTAATCGGAGAAATCCTTCTCAAAAGCCTGAAAATTCTTCAACGATGAAAAAGCGGTGGGAAGTCCGTAAAATGAACTCCCATTCGGCGGCGCGTCGAGACATTCGGCAAGATCGACGGTACAAGGTTCGGCGCTCGACCACTGCGGTTCGCCAAAGTCTTCATCAAGATAGAGCCGTAGATTATAGTCCTTCACCTCATCCACATTTCGGCTTGAGCTGTAAAAGCGCACCGAGGCGCTTGCCGCCAGCCAGGGTTCGAACATTACCCGCTCCGTAAGCGCCGGCGCCAGAAAGAAGCGTTGCGTCACGCCCTCACTGAGCAAAGGAAGTCTGTCACGCAATCCTGCGGACCGCTCTCCCTGGGAAGCAACTGGGATCTCCGGAGCGGCTGGCGTAGCGTGCCGCCCTTTCATCAATGATCCGACATCCCGCAAGCTGATCGGGCCTTTCAGGTACGACATTACCCAGCGTGTTTCGAAGAGCAGCGGCTCCTCGTAATGGGCTGAAGAAAGCATAAACTGCCGCCCCTTCATGTCGGCAAGCATGTCGCGAACGGACGCCCGGTCCAAGCGGCCGTCACTTGCCCCGACGATACCTTCAAGGACCCGGTTTTGATCCTGGGCTGTCTGCAGTCGGCCGACAAACCAGCTCCCAATATTAGACAGCCCCTTATAATCGAGGTCGACCGGATTCTGGGTGGCCAGCACGACGCCGACCCCAAAGGCTCTCGCCTGCTTGAGCAACAGCAGCATCGGTTTTTTCGAAGGCGGATTGCCGACCGGCGGGAAATAGCCGAAGATCTCGTCCATATAGAGCAGCGCTTTCAACGACGAACTCCCCTGCTGACGTCGCATCCAGCCGATCATGGCGTTGAGCAGCAGAGTGACGAAGAACATGCGCTCAGAGTCGCTAAGATGCGCGATAAAAAAGATCGATGTGCGAGGCTTTCCGTCATCGCCATAGAGGATGCGCTGGATATCGAGAGGCTCTCCCTGGAGCCAGGAACCGTAGGATGGGCTGGCAATCAGGTTGTTTATCAGAATCGCGAGCTTCATGCGCTCAGGCTGCGGAAAAAAACTGGAGAGCCCGAAAACGCCGATTTTATCGAAGGGAGGATTCACGATAGCGCCGATCAGCGATTCAATCGACAAATCCACGCCTTTACGCCAATGATGGAGCAGGATTGACGAGATCAGGATATGCTCCCTGCTGGTCAAAGGATCGCCATTCACGTTTACCAGGGACAACAGACTGGTTGCTGTCGAGCCGACCAGCGCGTTCAACCCGTCCTGATCTGACAGAATATCCTGCGCCGGGGCGTTGAAACCGGATAAGATCGACACCGGAATTCCGCTGTCGCTCCCCGGAGTATAAACCGTCATTTCCGTTTTGCCGCGCAAGACCGCAATGCGTTCATTCCCCTGACCCCAGGAAGCCAGACCGTCCCGCCATGTTCTGGCTGTCTGCTCGGCAAACTCGGCTACCGACATATTCTTGCGTGAAGCTTCGGCCGGGTCGATCCACGGTTCAAAATCACCTGCTTTCAATTCGGGAAAAGTCAATAGCAGATTGGCCATATCCCCTTTCGGGTCTATAATTATTGAAGGAATACCGTCCATCACGGCCTCTTCAATCAGACCGATTCCAAGCCCGGTCTTCCCACTGCCGGTCATGCCGATGATAAGCCCGTGCGTCGTGAGGTTTTTGCTTTTATACAGAAACGGCACCTCGAAACCCGCTTTGCCGCCGACTGCCAGCTCCTTTCCCAGATAAAACAAGTCCAGCTTTTCGTAAGGATGATTCAAATCCATCGGTAACCTCGTTTGTTGTTCATTCGTGCCAGACTGTCGGGCGCCGCGAAGACCATGACTTGATATCGATCCGCCATCGCGCATCCGTTCCTTGCTGAAATTATGTAACGGCGCTCTTACGATGTGGCTTATGCTTTGCGGTGGATATCATCATATTTTAGACGACCGCAGGAGATTGAACAACCGCTGGAAAAGCAGTAAACAGCGAATAAAGGATTATACGCGCAGCCTCTTTTTGTCCGGCGCCTTTTTTATCCTGAATTTTTGGATAATTGCAGCTTTCATAGCGCCCCCCCTCCCGAGATGTCATCCTCTCTATTCTTTAAGTGAGAGCCTGTGGTCGCCTCTTACCGCATAATTAAGCCAGCAGGAAGACGACCATGAAGACGCTAATCGTGGGTATGGCGCTGGTGGGATTCATGCACGGCTAGGTCCTGTCCCAGAGAGGGGCACAATAAGACACAAGCTGCGGCCGGGCCGGCCTGTCGATTTTTCGGACGGACTGAATCTTGACATTCTGGACGCTCGCAGTGGAAGCGAAAAGCGCTACTTGGTTCATTACGCGCCACCGCTGCTCGAAAACGAAAGCCCTCAGGACGGCGCTGAATTGGTGATCGTTCCCGCTACCCAATCACAGGCAAGTCAGGCGTTTGTTGAATTGAACGATCATTGCTCCGACGCCTTGTTCCTGATGTTCACCTCCAATTGGCGCGGCCAACAAGGCGCCACGACTGACAAGCGTCCTTCTGCTTAATTAATCGATAAACCACTAACAAACGATTGAAGGAGGAATTTGGCACCTCATTCTCGCATGCGGGCTTGGGCTTTACAGGCTTGCTTTTGGATACGTAAGTTGGAAGTCAGCATGGTCTCATTAACGCGCAAATTGAATATTGCTACTGTGGTTGAAACCGATCGGTCAAGGGTGGGGCTGAAATTATCAAAAAGCCTCCCCACATACCTCCAATAAGAAGACAAACGGTGTCGTATACAGCCGCGCTGCGGCAAGCGTAAAAAGAAAACCCGCTCTTCCACGCAATTCGCCTGGAGGAACGGGTTGTCAACTGTAATTTGGTGGAGGCGGCGGGAGTCGAACCCGCGTCCGAAAACATTCCACTCAAGCGTCTACATGTTTATCCCCTGCTTTAAGATCTCGTCCGCCGTCCCTCCCAAGGGCAGGATGAACATTGGACCAGCCTGGAGAAGTTTCGCTCACAAAGCTCACAGGCGCGCTTTGTTCGCTATCCCGCTAAGCGACGCCCCTCTCTCCCCGCGGGCCTCAGAGGAAGGACGTTAGCCAGCTTACGCGGCTAAGGCGTATTCGTAATTATCGGCAATTATATTTATGCCCGTCCGTTTTTACGAGCAGACAGCCCTCGACATGCAACTCAAGCTTCCGTGTCCCCGTCGAATCCGTTTCGCCCCCTTTCAATCTTTTAAAATAAGTATTCGCGGTCATCTTGTCAAATAACCGAAAAGCTTTATTTGTAATTCTTGATGGACCGTTCGAGGTCGCGTTTCTGATCCTTGCGTTTTATGGTTTCGCGCTTGTCATAGAGTTTTTTACCGCGCGCCAAGGCAATCTCCACCTTTGCGATATGCTTGCTGAAATACATCCTGGTGGGAACTAAAGCAAAACCCTTTTCCTGGATTTTCCCCACCAGACGTTTTATTTCACGCTTGTTCAGCAGCAACTTACGCGGACGTTCCGGATCATGATTGCCGAATGCGGCGTACGGGTACGGACTGATATGGGTATTGTACAGCCAGACTTCGTCGTTCCTGATTTTTGCATACCCGTCCTTAATATTCGCCTTTCCCATGCGGAGTGATTTTACTTCCGTTCCCGTGAGAACCATTCCCGCTTCGAAGGCCTCAATTATTTCATAGTTGAAACGGGCTTTTTTATTTTGACAGATCAGTTTAATGTCAGACCTCCTGAAAATACCTGCGCTTTAATATAGTATTACGGGCGAGCCGGTCAAGTGATCTCTTGCCGGCGGCCGGCAAGATAAACAGGGCACGGCGCCCATGGCAAATCTTTTTCCTTTTTCCTGCTCTCTGTAACTTGACAAAATGTTATTTGGTTCTTAATTTTTGGTCGGTTTTCAGGACCATTCCGCGAATTTCGTATGGTTCTTAAACGCCTGTTTGTTCATGGGCGCAATCACTCCACTTTTTGCTGTTTGGAAAAGCTTTATGGCGACAAAAAGCATACGTGGAGCCTGATGAGGATATACAAAAAAAATGGCCGAGGCATTGGATGAAAGGAGCCGCAGAGTTCTCAGCGAGGTAGTGCGGCATTACATCGATACAGGAAGCCCAATCGGATCGAGAACCATCTCCAAGCAGAGCGGCTTCGATATCTCCCCCGCCACCATTCGGAACGTCATGGCCGATCTTGCTGAATTGGGCCTGGTCGGTCAGTCTCACAGCTCTTCGGGCAGAATTCCGACCGAATATGGATTACGCCTGTACGTCGATTCATTTCTGGAGGTGGAAAAGCTTTCATCCGACGAAAAAGAAGTCATAGCCAATAAAATAGCCAAAAAGCTGCACGATGTGCCGGGTATGCTAAAAGAAACCTCCAAGGTTCTCTCGAACCTTTCACACCACACGGCGATCGTTATCGCCCCCAAGGTGTCCTCGGCGCGCCTCAAGCATATTGAGTTCATTTCACTGCGCAAAAAGATTTTACTCGCAGTGATGGTCGATAGTACGGGGCTGGTACAAAACAAGGTCCTGGAAATCAAGGACGATCTCAGTCAGTCCGAATTGGATAGGTTTTCCCGTTATCTCAACGATCTGCTCAGAAATCTTTCCCTGGATGAAATCAGGCGGCGGATCGCGCGGGAAATGCAGACCGACACATCCCGTCTGGACGAATTGGTGTCGCGGGCCCTTAAGCTGAGCGAGCAGGCCTTCACGGACAATGAAGAGGACGTGGTTTATATTCAAGGCCGGACAAGTTTTCTTAACGAACCGGACTTTGCCAATATCGAAGCCATGAGAAAAATCTTCACGGCGCTCGAAGAGAAAACCAAGCTCATAAACCTGCTTACCAAGACGCTCAACGCGGAGGGCGTGCAGATATTTATCGGATCGGAATGCAATCTGGAAGATCTGGAAGATGTGAGCATCATAACGTCTCCATACCGGAAAGGATACTTTCCCCTGGGGGTTTTGGCGGTAATCGGCCCTACCCGCATGAACTATTCCAAGGTAATTCCCATAGTTGACTACACAGCCAAAATGGTTACCAATATTTTCAATAACTTGTAGGGAGGACTCGCAGATTGACCTCAAAATACGAAAACGAAGGGCATAGAATTCCAATTAACAAGCGGGAATCCGAGCATACGAATAATCACGCTCACGCGGAAAACGGCCTGCAGGAAGAGCATTCGGCGCCCTCTGGGTTCGCGGAAGCACATGAAGGTCGCGCAGACGAAAAAGACAGGGATATGACAGAGCTATTGGCTGAGAAAGAAAAAGAGGCCAAGGATAACTACGACAAGTATCTGCGCTCCATGGCGGAATTCGAAAATTTCAAGAAGCGGCAAGTACGGGAAAAAGCGGAATTCCTGAAGATGGCCAACGAGTCTCTGATTCGGGAGCTTCTGCCCGTTAAGGATTCGCTCGATCGGGCGCTTGAGCAAGCCGCGAACAGTGATGTGCCCAAAAGTTACATTGAAGGAATCGAACTGGCGCGGAAAAGCTTTATGGATGTGCTGGCCAAAAACGGCCTTACGCCCATAGAAGCCCTTGGCGAGAAGTTTGACCCTAATTATCACGAAGCGATCATGCAGCAGGAAGACCCTGACGTGGACGAAAACACTGTCATCACACAGGTCCATCAGGGCTTTATGCTCAATGACAAACTATTGCGCCCGGCTATGGTAGTGGTTTCCAAAAAGCCCGCGCAGGAAGAATAAACATCACCTCTTGGATGACAGCATATTATTCTGGTGACGGAAAGGGAGGAACAGTACATATGGGAAAAATAATAGGTATTGATTTAGGCACCACAAATTCGTGTGTCGCCGTTATGGAAGGTGGCGACCCCAAAGTTATACCGAATCAGGAAGGAAGCCGGACCACTCCTTCCATGGTCGCGTTCAGCGATAAAGGTGAGCGCCTGGTGGGCCAGGTAGCCAAACGTCAGGCGGTTACAAATCCGGACAGGACAATTTTTGCGGTCAAGCGGCTTATCGGTCGAAAGTTTGAATCCGCCATCGTGCAGAAAGATATCAATAATCTGCCATACAAAATCGTCAAAGCGACCAACGGCGACGCGGCGGTTGAAATCAACGGCAAGACGTACAGTCCTTCAGAAATATCGGCGATGATTCTGACCAAGATGAAACAGACCGCCGAGGACTATCTGGGCGAAAAAATAACCGAAGCCATCGTGACCGTACCCGCGTATTTTGACGACAGTCAGCGTCAAGCGACAAAAGACGCAGGGCGCATCGCCGGACTGGATGTCAAACGCATCATCAACGAACCCACGGCGGCGGCGCTGGCTTATGGACTTGATAAGAAAAAAGATGAAACCATCGCCGTGTTCGACCTCGGCGGCGGTACATTTGACATCTCCATTCTGGAAATCGGCGAGGGAGTGTTTGAAGTCAAGGCCACCAACGGTGATACCCACCTGGGTGGTGAAGACTTCGACCTGAACATCATAGACTATCTGGCGGATGAATTTAAAAAAGATCAGGGAATCGACCTGCGAAGCGACAAAATGGCGCTTCAGCGGCTCAAAGAAGCTGCGGAAAAGGCGAAGATGGAACTTTCCACCTCCATGGAAACGGACGTCAACCTGCCATTCATCACGGCCGATGCCAGTGGCCCGAAACATATGAATATCAAACTGACCCGAGCCAAGCTGGAAATGCTCGTGGATGATTTGATCCAAAAGGTCGTGGGCCCCTGTCAGACGGCCATGAAGGACGCGGGAATAAAAGCGTCCGAAATCGACGAGGTAATTCTGGTCGGCGGCATGACCCGCATGCCGAAAGTGCAGCAGAAGGTCAAAGAGGTTTTCGGGAAAGAGCCGCATAAGGGCGTGAACCCCGACGAAGTCGTGGCGATCGGCGCCGCTATCCAGGCTGGTGTGCTCGGCGGGGATGTCAAGGACGTCCTGCTGCTCGACGTGACTCCGCTCTCATTGGGGATCGAGACGCTGGGTGGCGTGATGACCAAACTGATCGATAAAAACACCACCATCCCCACAAAGAAAAGCCAGATTTTCTCCACTGCGAGCGACAGCCAGCCGGCCGTTTCCATTCATGTGCTCCAGGGAGAGCGGGAGATGGCGGCCAATAATAAAACACTTGGAAGATTTGAGCTTGTGGGAATCCCCCCGGCGCCGCGCGGTGTGCCGCAAATCGAAGTTACTTTCGACATAGACGCCAACGGCATTGTCAATGTGTCAGCCAAAGATCTTGCCACGAGTAAGGAACAGTCCATCAAGATTACCGCGTCCAGCGGTTTGTCGGAAGGCGAGATTAATCAGGCCATCAGGGACGCTGAAACGCACGCTGACGAAGATAAGAAAAAGCGCGCTCTGGTTGAAGCCAAAAACCAGGCCGATAGTCTGGTTTACAGCACCGAAAAGACGATTAAAGAGCTTGGCGATAAAATCGACAGCTCAACGAAGTCCAATGTCGAAACCATCATAGCCAACCTTAAGAAAGCTATGGAGGGAGAAGACGCTGACGAGATAAAGAGGATCAGCGATGAGCTCGTGCAGGCCTCCCACAAGATCGCCGAACAGGCTTACGCCCAGGCCAGCCAGGAAGGGGCGCAGCAAGCCGGTGGGGGAGCCGAAGCCGGAGCGGAGCAGGCTAAATCCGAAGAGGATGTAGTCGACGCGGATTTCGAAGAAGTGAAAGATAACAAATAAAACCTCTTAAAAGAGACTTCGTTCTCGCGGATAGAGTCATCCCTTTTCGAACCCAATAAAAAGGCGGGTATAGGTTAACCCGCCTTTTTATTTTTTTGGTTTAAGCTGTGATATTATAGATAAATTGTCACATTTTCCGAGATTACCGCCCTCCCACGGGCCATACGGACTTGTTCACGACGTGAAAGGCGTTAGCGCTTCCTATATGACTATAGTATAGTAATTATGGCTTATGGCCTGACAGCGGGCTCCTGTATCAATTAACCTCTGCAATGTACGCGAGATCATGAAAAAAATATTTTTTCTCCTTATCGCCCTGGCGTTTCTCTATATCTCCTGCGCCCCGGCGCCGAAGATTCCTCCACGGCCGGCGCCAAAACCGGAAGTCGAACGTCCCGAAACTGTATTTAATTCAGCGGAAGCGTGGTTGGCGGAAGGTAACAAGGAAGAAGCTCTTCGTTCCTATTCCTCATTCTTAAACCAGTATCCGGATCATCCGCTCGCTCCGAACGCCCTGTATGGGATCATACATATCTATGAGTCCATGGGCGAATTTGATCTGGCGTTGCGAACGGCTTCCCAGTTTATCGAGCGGTACCCTGACAGCAAACTGCTCGCGAACGCGCGACTGGCCATGGCCCGCGCGTTGATCATGAAAGGCGAGTATTCCCGTGCCGAGACGATCATTATTGAAACTGAGCCTTTGGCCGTCAGCGACTCGGCAAAGGCGGAATTACTGCTTACCGAAGCGTTGCTGGATGAACGCCGGGGCCGTATTCCAGCCGCGATCTCCAAATTGGCGGAAGTGTATTCCACCGCTCCTCAGAGCTATAAAGAAGCGGCCGAACGAAGAACCAGTCAACTCATAACCATCATGAGCGATGATGAGCTGGCCGCCGCGGAAATAGGCTACGCCAATAGATTCCCCGAAGAGCTGTTCCTGGCGGAGTTGGGCCGCCGCTATATGGCCGCGAAAAATTACGACCGCGCCGAAAAAATACTATCGCGTCTTGTGAAGGCCTACCCTTCCAGCCCGGCCGCGGCCTCCGCGCAGCAGCAACTGAAGGCCATTCGTCAGAGATTGAACGTGGACCCTAAAACCATCGGATGCGTTCTCCCCTTGAGCGGACAACATGAAGCATATGGTCAGAGCCTATTGTTCGGTCTCCTGCTGGGCATAGGAGCCTATACCCAGGCCGATCAACAACCCGCCTTTCGCCTGCTGGTCAGGGACTCCGAAGGCAAGCCCGAAGTAGCCAGAAAACGTGTGGAAGAATTGGCGAATGTCGAGCGGGTCGGCGCAATAATCGGGCCGCTGTTGAGTTCCACATCCAAAGAAGCGGCCTTGCAGGCCCAAGCCTTGAGCGTCCCCATAATTACTCTCACCCAGAGCGAAGACATAACAGCCATTGGTGATTACGTCTTCAGGAATTTTATCACTGCCCGCATGCAGATGAAGTCTTTGGCCGAATATGTCATTGGCAAACGAAACCTTACCAGGTTTGCGGTATTCCACCCCAATAGCGACTATGGGAAAATATATACTGATTATTTTACCCAGGAAATCACAAGCCGTGGCGGCCGCATTCTGGCGGTGGAGGGGTACGATACCAATGTCATCGATTTTCAGAAGCCGTTCGAGAAGCTGATTCAGCTCGACGCAAAGCCCAAACAGACTCCTGACCGGGAACTTGAGGTGATCCTGAGCCGTTCGAGCGTCGAGAAAAATACTCCGCCTATTGTGCCCTTCCAGGCGCTTTTTATCCCTGACGATTATCAGAAGCTTCTGATGATTGCGCCCCAGGTCGCGTATTTTGACGTCGAGGATCTGACGCTGTTGGGAACAAACTTGTGGAATACCCAGGCCCTGGCCCAGAAAGGCGACCGGTATGTGAACGGGGCGCTGTTCCCTTCCTCCTTTTTCCTCGAAAGCAGCGAACCCGCGGTTGTGGCGTTCCGGACCAAATTCAAGGAAGTGTTTGATCGGGAGCCGGATCTTTTTTCAGCGATAGCCTACGACACGGCGAAAATGTTGATCGAGGCGATTTTAAGGAGCGGGGCGTGGTCGCGAAGTGAAATACGGGAATCTCTGGTGGCCGTGAAAGACTACACCGGCGTTACCGGTCTGACCTCCGGCGCCGCCAGCGGCGACTTCGATAAAAAACTGTACATGCTTACCATAAGCGGCGGAAGAATAACCGCGGCGCCGTAATACCGGATTACGCGGCTTCAGCGAGGGGGCGGCGTTAATCGGCGCTTTCACCACATTGTTCTATGGGGATCATGATGTGGTAACAATCCACTTCCCGCTTCACCTGGAAGGGGCAAGACAGCTTTTCCAGCACCTTCCACATGGCCTTGTTATCGGTCAGCACGTCGGCGGTGAAACCTTTTATTCCCCTCTCCTGGGCAATCTCCATCAGCATCTTGAGTAAATAGGTGCCGACGCCGAATCCCTGGTACTGTTCGTCGACCACCATGGCGATGTCCGCAAATCCTCCGCTTTTGGGTAAAATGTAACGAGCTTCCGCTATTATCTTTCCGGCGCCGGGTTCACCGACCAGCCCAACGATGGACATGGCCTTGCTATAATCGATGTTGACATATTCCTGCATTGCTGAGTAGGGCATGGTCTTGATGGGACTGAAATAACGGTAGTACACGGCCTTGTCTGAAAACCGGTAAAACAGCCTTCTCATCTCGTCAACATCCGAAGGCCGTATGGCGCGGAAACGCACGGTTTGCCCTTTGAAGACATGGCTGAAGTTCAGGTCCCGCGGATAAAGCCGTCCGGATTCCACAAGATAAATCTGATCCTGATAGAGCAAATTAGCCGCTTTCGCCTCATCAATGAGCTCTGCGCGATCATCCGGATGCGCGATCTCGATCAGCGCGAGCGCGCGCTCTCGTATCGTACGGCCGGCCAGAGCCGCCACCCCGTACTCGGTCACGATAAAATCCAGCGATTCGCGAGTGGTAAACTGATTCGGATATTCGTCCACGGAAAGCAATATGTTAGGTTGCTTACGCAAGTTTCTGCTGGGAAGCGCAAAAATGGATTTACCGCCGCTTGAAAACGACGATCCCATAAAGAATTCCTGAGCCTCTCCCGGACTGGCGCCCACGTTTCCCCGCCCCACATGCATGGCGATATTTCCGGTCAAATCTACTTTTCGCGCCGGCAGTATGGCGGTGTAGTGGTCATTAAGCCCGATCCTTCGGGGGTCAGCCACCACGTCAATGCCTTGAAATTCGACTAGCGGATTGCGATCCAGCCACGCCATCAGTTCCCGGGAACCGAACGCGTACGCCACAAGACTTTTTCGGCGAAAAAAACCTTTTTTCCGATTCGTCACAGCCCCGCTCTCCAGAAGACGTCTGAGCGCGTCGGTGATAAAAGGGCCGTGAATGCCGAGATCGCGTTTCGTTATCAGGCGCTCGCTGAGAGCCTCGTATAATGGTCCAATTGAAAACCCCAGGCAAGCGCCGTCTTCAACCAGTGACACCACGTTTTCGGCCACCCGGTCAAAGACGTCGTCAACGGGCCAGGGAGGGAAGTAGATCGGCGGTTCGGTGGATTCCACCAGGTAGTCGAATTCATCCATGTGCACGAAGCTGTCGCCGAGCGTGCGCGGCGTTTGCCGGTTGATCTCGCCAATCACCAGGGACGCTTTTTCTATGGCCTGCCGGGCCACATCCACGGCGACTCCAAGGCTGGAATACCCGGCCTGGTCGGGGGGCGTTATCTGCACGAACGCGGCGTCAACCTGTATGGCGCCGGAAGCGATCAGATGCGGCACGCTGGAAAATCTGCAGGGGATAAGGTCGACTTTTCCCGCGGTGATCGCTTCGCTGGCTACCCATCCGGCAAAAAATGTTTTCAGACGATATCGGGAATAGGCGCGTTCTTTTACCGGCAGCGCGTCGCCCAGACTCACCAATTGTATAAGTTCGAGATCGTCCAGATTTCCTTCTTCGGATTTCAGGAGCTGACGAACAAGAGTCCGCGGTTCGGCGACACCGGTACCCAGAAATATTTTCATTCCCGGATGAATCAACTTGATAACCCGATCAGCGGGGACGATTTTATCTTTCCAAGGACGAGAAGGGTTATCCTCCATCTCCAAACGACTCCTTATTGTTCCATCGGCTTCTACAGGAGGAACGGTTTTTCGGGGAAAAGCCGAACGCAGTCAGAGATGAAAAACGCCTTGCGCTGCAATCACGGCGGCGCCCGACAGGCCTAGGCCGGCTGTTCGGCGCTATCCTCGGCTTCTTCCTTCTCTTTCCGCCGTCCGAAAATTTTGGCGATATAGATACTGACTTCATAGAGTACGAGAAGCGGGACGGCCATCATGAGTTGTGTGATCACATCAGGCGGTGTGAAAATAGCGGCTCCTACAAAAATGGCCACGATGGCGATCTTTCGCTTTCTTCGCATGGCGTCGGCCGTAACCAGCCCCATTTTCGCAAGAAACAGAGTCACCACCGGCAACTCAAACACCAGTCCGAAAGCGAACAGGAGCTTTACGGAAAATGAGAGATATTGTTTCGCGGAGGGAAGCGCTTGGATCTCTTCATTGGTGAATCCCAAGAAAAATTTGAATCCAAAGGGGAACACAACGCTATATCCGAAAATTGCGCCGCCTATAAAAAGGCCCGACGACGCCACAACAAACGGAATTATATATTTTTTTTCGTTGGCGTAGAGTCCGGGCGCCACGAACTTCCATATCTGGTAAAAAAGGAACGGCGAAACCAGCAGGATGCCGCCCAGAATACCGACTTTCAAGTAGGTGAAGAACATCTCCGGCAGGGCGGTGTAAATTAGTTTGCTTCCCTCGGGAAGGTTTTCTATGAGGGGTGACATGAGAAGCCTGAAGAGCTGTTTCGAGAAACCATAGCACACCAGGAATCCCAGTCCGACTGCGATGGCGCAATAAACCAGACGGCGGCGCAGTTCTTCGAGATGCTCCGTGAATGACATTTTCATTTCATCGGTATCGCTCATCCAGCTTTGTTCTCCGCCGCTCTGTACGGTTCATGTTCGGTTTCCGGGTCGGTGTCCTCCGCGGCGCTTTCCTGCTTGCGCTCGTCAGTCGCCGCTTCGGTTTCCGCAGTCGCTTCCGTTCCCGCCCGCGACTCCTCTGCAAGCGCGATCTCTTCCGTCGCCGCTTCCGCTTCAGTGTCGTCCGATTGCTCGGCTCCGTCCATGATGGAGTAGACCTGCTTCGCGGCGTCTTCCCTTCGAGCTTTTTCTTCGGGCGTTTCGTTCGGCGGCGCTCCCAAGGGCGGGGTACCGGCGGCGTCGACCTCGTCTTCCTTGATGACCCGGTTCACTTCATCGTCAAACGTTTTCTTGATGTCGCGCAGGTCGTCGTCCATATCGATGTTTTTTTTCAGTTCATTCGTAGCCTTCTTGAATTCCCCAATGCCGCGAGCCAGTCCTTTGGCCACATCGGGTAATTTTTTGGGGCCAAGCACGAGTAACGCCACGACCAGAATAATGATCAACTCAGGCATTCCAATGCCAAACATAGTATTCCCTCGATCCTGGCAAACTATCTGTGATTAAAAAGAAAAAACCAATCTTGCCGCGTAATCAGGCAGTCTAATCGCATTTCCATAGCGTGTCAAGGATACCGGTCGCAGCTCCGGCGCTCCTAGGAGGGGGAGTATAAAATAAGACTAGGGAATTATTGAGAATAAAGGTAAAAAAGTACCGAAAAAGTAACGATTTAAGTGGGATATGCTGGCATGAGCCGAGATGGCCTGGGATAGAGAAATGAGACATCTTGGACTGTGATATTGTGAAAAGTGGGGGATTTGTGTTTTTGACCTATCGCCTGGTAACCCCTATAACGGCGTTTTCAAGGGCTTAAAATAAGGCGTCTGGCGGCGAAAATGAGAGAAAAGGCATATCACGATAAGCCTAAAATTAAAGATCGCCCGTAAAGCTCCTTTCTAATATGCCCAGCATACCTTATTCCTGAAATCAGGAAGCGATTTTTTGCCGATCCGCAAAAACTCCAGTCCAAAATAAAATGAGACAACCCCTTTTTTGATGGGGAATAGGGAACCAATAGGGAACCAGAAAAAAACGCAAATTCAAGTTGATAAGTAAACGTTAACTTATTTTCCTTCCAAACAGGCAAAAGTTTAAAATGCTTTAAATAGCTCGTGATAGCTTCAAAATAATTTATTTTTTTTCTAAATAACAGTCTCTTCTCCTTTTGTACTCGATCAAGATCCCCGCCCAGTCTTCGCCCTCATCCCTCGCATCAATGATAATAGTCGCTTCATCCTCTTGTAATGTTTTGTGTTCAAGCAGCGCGGCCGCTAAAGCTTCTATTTGGGGCCAGTTCTCCCTGCATAAATAAAACGATTGATCGCGAAGTAGTCTTTCGGACCCTTCCGGTATAAAATCAAGCAATTCCTTTGCGCGTTCATCGTCTCTATAACTACCGGCCGGATCAGCTTTTGAATTATAGATGCTCTCCGCCGCGAATCCTGCATATAAAACTACTATCTGTTCCTTGTAAGATTCAAGATTACCACCCCATTCTTCTTCTGAATAACAAGAACCGAGAATAGATCCATCGGGTTCAATCGTTATACGGCCTATATAATGGTTAAAACGATAAGCCGCAACGAGGTGTCCAGCCTCATGATACGCAGTCTGTTCTAGCATAAGCAATCCCTGGCTCTCTGAGAATGACTTATTTGTCATTCATTAGAGGCCTCTTGTTTGGCTGTTAGCTTATTTTCAATAGCGTTCAGGCGTTCCTTTATCGTTTTTATCTCCTTATAATTTGCGGTAACCCATTTGGAAAGCTCGGAGATGTTGTATCGTGCATTTTCTTCCTCTGAATTAGGTTTCAGATTGTCCGCCGACCTAGTGCCCATCATACGGTCGATAATTATTTGTTGATCGTAATCTTCACTGGTTAGATACTCCAAGACTTCTTCTACATATTTAACAAGCCTCGGATCTCCTTTGTTAATGGTTGGATCGTTGGTAATATGTCGAATACCTCCAAAAAGACTGTTAATCTTCTCGAAACCAGATACATATTCCAAGACTGTCCTGTAATAGAAACTGCCAGATTCCTTATCGGCCATTAGCAGCTGTTTTATATGCTCCAGGAAATCAATATGCCGCTCCTCTTTCCCATAGAGAATCCAATCAATAGAAACTGTAAACTGATTTCTTATCGCTTCCAGCATATTGCGAGACGGGGCTTGTTTGTTCTGCTCAACCTTGGCCAGGAAACTTGCTGAAAAGCCGATTCTTTCGGCAAACCCCACTTGGTTGAGCATGAAGTCTTCTCTTAATTTTTTTATGCGGTCCCCAGGCGTTTCCATATACCTATTTCCTTGACACTATCATAATATGGGTGTATTAATTGCTAAATATGGATAGTAACTTTCTAGCTTATTTTTGGAGGCGAACAAATGGGCACCAAAGCCGTCAAAAAGGCTCTTATCGATCAAGATAGAAGTATAGCCAGTCTCGCCCGCCAAACCGGGTTCACCCCTCCGTATCTTTCCAAGGTGATCAATGGTCATCACGACAGCCTCAGGGCTAAAAAAATAATCGCGCTCGCTCTCGGTAAAGAGTTCTCCGACTTATGGGGCGATGAAGACGACCAAGTAAAACATAATCGTATGACACAGTTATAACAATGCGCCACGGAGTATGTCCATTACAATTTTTAACCCTTACCTGTAACACCCCATAGCGAGGCCGGTTGTGGACATTAAAAGAGCGGTTTACGAGACGATCCACGGCAAAGGAAAAAATGTTGAGGAAATCGCCGACGCCATAGGCTGCTCGCCTTCCCTCCTGTACAGATGCGCGAATATAAACGACCCGGGAGCCCGTTTCCCTTTGGAGCGGACGCTGCCGCTCATGAACGCGACCCGTGATTTCACCATCCTCAAACACCTGGCCGCGCGATCCGGCTTCCTGTTGTACCGGCTGCCCTCCAAGTTCAAGCACCACAAGACGGCGGACCTCAATAAATATCAATCCGTTTTCATTGAAGCCTTCCAGGCGCTGGTCAAGTTCAAGGACGGCGAAATCGACCGCGAAGCCTGCCTGGAAAAAATCGACACCTTGCTTTCACGCACCATTGAATTGAGAACATCGGTCGAGCGCAGCGATCAAATGACGCTCGACTTCGGCGATTGAGGTTTCATTCATGGCCCTGTTTTTAACCGCATCCGAGATAGCGACCATACAAGGGATTACTCCCCGCGCGGTTCGCAAGCGCGCCCAAAGGGAAAAGTGGAAAAACAAGTCCGTTCCGGTATCGAACGGCGGACCCGGCCCGGAGGGCAATCACTATGATATCGCCAGCCTGCCGGGGGAATTGCAGGCGCAAATCATTGAAACCTGCCCGGATGTTTCCAACCTCGACCTGCTCCGGTCTGATCTTGCCCCGGAAGCCAAAACGGCGGCCATGCGGCGGCTGATGCCGTCTCTGTTGCTTTCATTTTCCGAAGTCGTCACGGCCAAACCGAAAAAAAAGAGTTTTGAGGGCGTCGTGTGGAACCAGAAAGTCGCGCAGCGCGTACTGATCGCCGAGGAGGCGCTATCGGCGCCCCCAGGCTACACCAAACGGCAATGGATGGGACTGATCGCCAATAAATACAGCGTGAGCCGCGCCACGGTCTACCGCTGGCTTGAGCGGTACAGCAAAGACGGCCTGGCGGGGCTCAATGACGCGCGGAAAACCAAGGACACGCCTAAAAAGTGGTCGTCCGACGCGCTGTATTTCTGGATAGGGCTCTGCCTCAAACGCGAACACCGCAAGATCGACCGCAAGCGCCTGTATCATGACATCCTGGTACCCGAAGCCCGCCGCCGCGGGTGGGATATTGGAACCTACAATTCCGCCTGCGGTTGGTTTTCCAAACGTGTAACACCGCAGCTCCTGGCCCTGCAACACGGCGGCCCGCGGGCGCTGGACAACACCCTGCCGCCGGTGCTGCGTGATTACTCCGACCTGGAGCCCCTGGAAATCGTGGTCGGCGACCAACACCGCTTCGACCGTTGGGTAATCGACGAGGAAACCGGCGAACTGTTCAGGCCCGAAGGGTATATCTGGATCGATCTTAGAACCCGCATGGTTTACGGCGGCGCGGTGGGCAAAAAATACGACGCGCAGCTCATGGGCCAGGCCCTTTGGTTCGGCTGCAAGGCGACAGGCGTTTTTAGAGACGTCTACGTCGATAACGGCTCATCCGAGCTGAGCAACCAGATCGGAAATATTCTTGATCAGGTCCGGGACATTCACCTTTCGGTTCGGGAAACCCTGGACGCGCCATTAAAAATAGACGACATCGAACCGGACGATCTGACCTGCTCGATTGACTTGCCTGGCAAGCGCCGCCGGGCCATCGTCCGCAACGCCAAGGCAAAGTTGATCGAGGGCTTTTTCAAAGTCCTGGAAAACATCCATTGTAGCGTGTTCCGCGCCCCGGGTACCACAAAACGGCTGGCGGATCTGGGGGAAAACCAGGAAGTCGACGAAAAGGAAATCCGCAAGCTGGCCGAACAGGGCAAGCTTTTGACCTGGTCGGAGTTCGTGCTGCTCTTCTATAAATCGCTCGACTACTACAACCAACAGCGTCCGCACCGCGGCGTTCTGCGCGAATGGAAGTGGAAACCACGGCCCAAGAGCGCCACGCCCGCCGACTGTCTCATGGAATGCTACCGGGACGGCTGGCGTCCTGTCCGCGTTTCCGATGAAGCGCTGAGCCTCATGTTCATGTTCAGGGCGGAGCGGACGGTTGACCGCGGGCGGATCGAATTCCAGACGCTGAAATATGAACACGAAGCCCTTGCGCCGCTGAACGGCCAGAAGGTCGATATCCGTTACGATCCGCTCGACCCGGAAGAAATCCTGGTTTTCCAGGGCAAGACGTACATTTGCGCGGCAACGCCGGTTGAGTTCTCATCCATGCGCGACCGCGACCTGGCGTCACGCAAGATTCGCCAGAAACGGCGGATGCACAAGGCGTGGCGCGAAGAGTACAAACGGCTCACACGCGGTGTTGGCGACTTCATGGAATACGGCAAAATCCCACCACTCGAACGCGCGGCCGCCCTGGTGGGCCGCGACCGCCGCCGCCGGGCCGCCGAGCAAGAAGAGCTGTACCGCGAACGGACGCCGAAAGAGCTGGCCGCCGAAACTGCGCAGGTCAAGGATTATCGGCCCGTGGAGCGTAAAACGCCGCCGCCGGTCAAGCATTCCTTTAATTCTCCGCCGGAACGATACGCCTATTTGTTGGATGTGCTGGAGGCGGTCGGCGAGCTTCCGCCGCATGACTGGGAGTTTATGGCCGAATTCGAGGAAGGATGGGGTCCGGGCGTTGAGCGCTATTGGACGATCCAGAAAAAAACAAGAGGGGTTGCTGATCTGGTGGCCGCCGGTATCCGCAATCCCCTCAACTGAAAAAGGAGCGTCTTGGTGAATCTGTCCTTTATTCATACCATGGGCTATCAGGAGTGTCAAACGCTCAAGGATGAGGCGCTGGGCCAGGCGTACGGCCTGGAAATGGCCGCGGTGATCGGCCCGGCGGGCCGCGGCAAAACCACGGCCTGGGAGCGGCTGGTTACCATGGACGCGCGCCTGGTGTATGTGCGGTACCGGGAAGGGCTCACGCCCACCGGGCTTATCCGTTCCGTCGCCTTCGCGGTCGGCGGCGTCAAGCCGCGATCATATGACGCCTGTTTTAGCTTGCTCATGGATGAACTGGCCAGCGCCCGGCGTTTGATCGTGATCGACGAAATGGACCGCGGGAGCCTGCGGCACATAAACGCCATGCGCGACTTGCACGATATCTGCCAGATTCCGGTGGTCCTGGTAGGCGAAGAGGGCTTGCGCGCCAAGATCAACCAGGAACGGCGGATCGCCAGCCGCGTCCGGCAGACGGTAAACTTTCCGGCGGTGGGCCAGGGCGACGTGGTCGCATTTTATGATACCGCCCTGGGGCAGGAATTGCCTCCAAAGCTGGCCGCCACGCTCACCCGGCGGGCCAGGGGAGACTTTCGGAGCGTGGTCAAGGACGCCTTGCAGATCGAACGGCGCATGAAGGCCAGTGGTCTGAAGGAAATAACGGAACGACTCATCAAGGACATAACCGGTGAGGATAGCGAATAAAATACGCGAGAGCCTTGGGGCTTTCGGAACGCGTAAAAGCTTTTCCGTCGCGGACGTTCAGAACTCGACCGGGCTTACCTACCACCAGGTGCAGTCCGCCTTCCGTAACTTTTTAAGACGCGGTGAAATAGCGCGCGTGAAGCTCGGCCAATATCGAAGACTGCCCGGCGACTTTCAACCCAACCGCCCGGCGGACCTCAAAAAACGGCTGTTCCGCGCCATGAACGCAAGAGGCGTGTTTTCCGCTTCGGACATCGCCCGGCTGGCGGACGCGACCGTCAATTACGCGGCCAGGGTGATCCGCAACCTGGTAGCGGACGGCGATCTTGAACAAGCCGGGCGGCGCAAAAACTTAAACGGCTACCATGAGGATATTTACAGGGTCCGTCACTCGGAGGACTTCTTTAATAAACGGGTTTTGCCACGCTAAACCGTGGCTGACCGCCGGGCAGGAGGAGAGACGTGGAAATAATAAACGGAAGGAAGGGCAAACGGAAGAAAAAGGCCGAAAGCGGCGGCGACTACCGCCGCAAACTGCTCGCCAAGGTCCATATCGGGCGCGAGGAGTTGGGCATATCCGACGACGACTACCGCGATGAAATCCTGGGCAAGTGGTTCGGCGAATCCACGGCGGCGGCGCTCACCGACGCGCAGCTTGAAACGCTGCTGGACGCCTTCAAGGCCTGGGGCTGGAAACCTAAAGCCCCCAAACGCGAAACGGACGAACCGGACACCGTGGCCGCCCTGCGCCATCGGGTGAACGACTACGCCGAACTCATACCCAACGGTCAGCGGCGGATGCAGGAGCTGTGTCCGAAAATACTCGGCGTGTCCCGGGTCGAATGGTGCGACGACGTCAACAAACTCAAACGCATGCTCGCCGTGTTGGGCAATATCCGGCGGCGGGAAGTAACCGGACAGCGGGCGGCGCGGTAGCCGCGCATGGGCCGTATCCGCGCCGGGACGCCCGAAGAGGAAGAGGGCATGGTAAAACCGAAACTCGACATGATTACCACGATTTCACTCGGCGCGAATTACCGGCTTCAACTGGCCACGCAAGGGCTGAGCATCAAGGAAATGGCCCGCAGGGCGCGCATTTCGTATAGCTCGGCGTTCCATACGGTGAAGGATAAGACGCCCTGGTTTTTGACTCCCAACTGGCTCAAGGCCGGGAAATTGCTCGGATTCACGAGACGCCAGATTGAAGACAAGATCCACGCGGACCGCATGAAACAGGACCGTTTCTATTCGGACCGCGAACGGTTTTACAACGCCATCGGCGAGGCCGTGAATCTGTTCGAAAAGCAATACCGGAAAGGAAGCCCATAACCAAGCAACCCCATGCGGCGGATAGGCTGATCACCGAAAAGGCGACCCCTCAGACGCCCTGCCGCCGCATAGACATTATCCGGGGGAGACAGTGTTGAGGGGCTGTCAATTCGGGCGAACGCTTTTACCGCCCTGTTTTGACCGCCTTTTTTTGTCGCGCGCGTGACACCAAACAATACAACTCACGCGAGGAGAAACACCATGGAGAGAAACCCGTTTTGTAAGGGCGAGTTCAGGGACAACCTGCTGATATGGGCGGGCAAGCTCAACGCCCTGGGCGCGATGGTCGGCGATCTGGCTTTTCACAAGGCCGACGCGCTGGAAGTCCACGGTCAGTACATTGGTTGGATCATTTCCGACTACGCCGAACTCATTGACGCGGAGGCGACAAGGGCGCTGTTCGCCGCGGCCGAACCGCCGCAAGCCACGGCGGAGGAAGCGCCCAAAGCGCCGAGCCTGTACGCCATGGAGGAAAACATGCGTCTGCTGGCGGACGGCGATCTGAGCCCCATTATCCGGACCGGCGATTTTCTGCTGGCGCAGGAAATGGTCAAGAACGTCATAGCCAGCGGACAGCGGCTCCTGAAGCGGCTGGAAGAAGCCAGGAAGCCGCGGGCGGCGGAAGAAAAAGAGGCGTTGGCCGGTTAATATGCGGACGGTTTGCGGGCTTCCTTGGGGAGTGGCGGGGGAGCTGGTACCTCCCCACCGCCCCGCAGACAGGTCCTGCGGACCACGGCCGAAGCCGCTGCTCCCAGGGTGGCCCGCAATTTAACGAAACGGAGTTGAACCAGGCAATTGAAAAAACAGGCTGAAGGCATTCGGTTTGCGTGGCGTCCGGAAGAGAGGGCGGGACAGGGGTTTGAGGTTCCCCCTGATCGCTTCCCGCGAGGCAAGGCGCGGGTTTCCCGCTCTCTTTTCCGGATGCCACTTATTTCAAGGTAGGGAGGACTAAAAACGTGTTTTCAAGCTATTCGGATCAGCTTTGCATCGCGTTGGGCGCGGCGGCCGTGGCTCCGGCCTCGATCCAGGTGAGCCCCGCCGGATGGGTAAAGACAACCAAGGGCGATTATCTGTGCGACGGCGAAGCCATGGACCTGGTCATGCAATCGTTCCGGGAGCAGGGGGTCGACGTAGTGATCGACTATGAACACCAGACGCAGGGCCGCGGACCGGCCCCGGCCGCGGGTTGGATAAACAAACTCACAGCGCGTCCGGACGGCCTGTGGGCCACCGTGGAATGGACGCCCCGCGCCACGGAATACCTTCAGAGGCGGGAATACCGGTACTTGTCGCCGGTGATCATGGTCCGCAAATCAGACAAGCGCGTCGTTCAGCTTCGATCCGCGGCTTTGACCAATGAGCCCGCTACAATGGGACAACGCCCGTTGGTGCTCAAAGCCGATGGGGGCTTGTACCAGCCCCCTTTCACCGAAACCGGCGCGCCGGTCCTGGATGAGTTACAGCTCAAGATTAACGAAATGATGGGGGTCGACGCGGAGACATTCAAGAAATATGGCCCCAAGGGTGAGAATGAGCGGCAACCCGGCGAATTCGAATTGATGGAAGCGGAGCGGCAAGTCCGCCGGTTAATGGGGCTTGGTTCCTCATAATCGAGAGCGGCCGACATTAAACGTACTTTGCCACGAAAGGAGAATGCCTTGTATTCATTGATAAAATATCAGACGAGAGACGCCCTGAATCCGGGCCAGCTACTTGAAAATAAGGAAGCGCTCCAAAAAGAGGAGCGCGAGTTGGAGGAAAGTTTTCGCCGGATCTCCGCGGAGTCCCAGCGGGTCGAAAATGACCTGGCGGGCTTGAGGAGAACGCGCAACACCATCGATCAGCGCATTGACTCGATCAAGGTCCTGCGGGCGAAAGCCATTGTCGCGGGCAACATACCGGACGCCGATACCGAGCTGCCCAGCCTGGAAATGGACAAGACCAGCCTTGCGGCCATGATCAAGGACAAGGAAACCGAAATTGCCGGTTTCGCGGCGGAACAAAATCGCATCGAGCTGAAACGCCAGGAGCTTCAAATGGAACTCACCCGGCTCGCGCGGCGCGAAGAGGCCGAAAAAGCGTACCAAAAGCAGGTCCAGGCCGTACATCTGTGGAATGAGTCGCAGAGGGATCTTTTAGCGCTGCGTGAACATGCTCGGGAAGGTTTTATCCCGGATCGCCTGGTGAAACTTCATGAGCCCAGTTTCAATGAAATCGAGCTGCCCTTGCATGCGCCCGCAATGTACAGGTCTATCGAAAACCCCCATGGTCTCAGGTGTATAAATCCGCCCCCCATGACCGGAACGATAGAAGATCGGAACGCGCAAATTCAGAGGCTCGATTGATTCGGTGAAGGCCACAAGGGAACCTACAACCCTTAAAGCGCGAAAGGCGAGTTAACGCATAAAGGCAAACGCCGTCGAGGGTGATTCGTCAATGGAGAAAAAAACTCCGCACAATCAAGAGGCTAACGGCGGTCAGACGTGGATCTCGAAATTGAACGCCTGGTTCGCGCCGCTCCTGGCCGCCGCGGACGATCCCGAAGCGAAACAGGCCCTCATAAGCCAGTACAGGGAATGCCTTATCACGGGTTTCAAAGGAATCGCCCTCATTAAACACCATCGATCCGCCGACATCCACCGCGACGCGGAAGGCCGCTTAGACCTCGGCCGGACTATAACCGGCGATCTTTTTAAGGAACTAAAGGCGCGGCTGGCAAACCTCAAGAAACAAGTCGAATTTGTCAATGAATCGCTCAACCTCCTGGAAGGTCCGGCGTACGCGGACGCCATATTCCGGCTCGGGCAATTGCTGGAAGAGGACTACAAGACCAGGCTGGAACTGATGACCGCCACGAAAATATTGAAAGCGCAAACCCTTGGCAGCCTGGATGCCCACAAACGGCGGCTTTCCGGGGCGAAAGGAAAAGGCAATGGTTGATGAACACTGCGTTTCCGGTCAAGCCCCCTCGAGGGGCCGGGAATCGGCGGACCCCTTCAAGCCTCTCTTGGACGCGCTTGAACGGCGCTACGCGGAGGAAATGGAGCAACTGGCCGCCATAAGGGCCGAGCAAGAACGGCTTTCGAAAGAAATTGAAGAGGGTGAGTCTGCTTTTCGTAACGCCAATAACCTGTAAAGCCGCGGATAGCCCGCGAAAGGAGAAAAGATGTCCAGACCGATCCTGTTCAAAAAGACCGTAAACCCCATGGTGTGGGTGACCTATGAGCCGGGCTTCCGTTTGCAGGTGCCCATGTACAGCCAGGACAAGGCGCGCGAATTGCGCGAACGGGCGTCCGAGGAAATCACCAAAATCGTGGCGGGCAAGGTCTCGTCGGAAAAAGTATTCGACCCCGATACCTTCGAGGCCCTCCGCGCGGATTTTCTGATCGCCGATTGGGACGGCCCTATGGAGGAGGACGGTTCCCCGGCCAAAGCGACACCGGAAAACAAGCTCCTGCTCATCAAGCAATATCCGCAGGTGGCAGACTTCGTGGCCGCGGTAGCCATGCATCTGTATCGCCACTACCAGATCCGGGAGGCCGAGCTGTCCGAAAATTTGTCCAATACGTCCGCTGGGAATCCGGAAGGCCAGCGGACTGCCAAACCTGCCAAGTGATCAGCCGGTTGGAGCCGGGGCGGATGCCGGGCAACTGCGAAACCTGTGGCGGGGTGGGCAAAACCGAACTGGCCTCGGAAAACCAAACCGCTTATTGGATCTTGCGAAAAGCCTCCGCGTCCTGGGGCTGGGGATTCAGCCTCCAGGGCGCTTTCGATGCGGCGGCATTGCTGGGGGTGGAGGCGACCCGGGAAGAGCTAAACCGGGTCCATCTGGCCTGGGCGAAAATGCAGTCAATGAGAAATAAGCATGACACGCGAAACTAAGATAATTTTCAAGGGCGAGGATCAGGTAACCCCAACCGTCGACCGGGTGGCCCATTCCAGCGACCAACTGGGCGGATCGTGGGAGCGGACGGGCAGTATCGGTTCGTCCATCCTGGTCCCCGCTCTCGCCGCCGTGGGTACGGCGCTCGCCGCCATAAAACTCGCTGAACATATATCCGAGTGGGAGCGTCTCTCCGACGTGCAGGCGCAGGCCGAACAGGGGATGAAACAAGTTCTCATCTCCATGGGCAGATACAGCGCCGGCCTGGAAGACACTATAAAAACCACGGCCAGCGCCATTCAGGGAGTCAGCAACTTCGGCGACGAAGCCGTTCTGGCCGGGGCCAAGATCCTGGCCACCTTCCCGCAAATCAGCGACGAGGTGCTGCCCAAAACGCTGGAAGTCACCGCCGATCTGGCGGCCTATATGGAGACCGATTTTCCCAACGCCGCGCGGATTATGGGCATGGCGGCCATGGGCAACGTCGGGCAGCTCAGCCGGTACGGGATCACCCTCTCCGATACCGCCAAAAAGAGCAAGGACTTCGGCCTTATCCAGGAGGAAATCGCCGCCCAGGTCGGCGGACAGGCCAAGGTCATGCGCGAAGCCTCCAGCGGGGCCGAAGCGTACGGAAACGTTATCGGCGACATCAAGGAAAAACTGGGCGATTTCGCCAAGGCCGGGTTAAGGCCGCTCAACGAGGGTCTGACCTCCTTCGCGACTGTCATTGATACACAGCTCGGCGATCTGAAGGCGACCGAAGGCTTCGACGACATGACCGAAGCCGGAAACCAGCTACGCCAGATGGTGGAACGGCTGGCCGACCAAGCAGAAAAAAGCGGCGCCATTGAAACATTTTTCAACGCCATCGGCGCGGGCGCCAAATACGCCGCCACGGGCATGAACGAACTGGTCGGGAACCTTGTGCAGGATCTCCCGGCGCTGAGGCTCAAGCTTGAAGAGATCAACAAATTAATTGAGCAACAAAATAAAGCGACCGAGGGAATGGATACCTCGGGCGATTTTAATTTGCAAAACGACAAGTGGGGCAGCTCTTACCAGGCATATAAAACTCGGCAGTCCGGTACCGACTTGGCCAAACAAAAGGAGGAAATCCAGCAACACATCGATTCGCTGGAAGTGGCCGAGGAAGTGACCAGGGCGCTCGAAGCGGCCACGCGGGAAAACGAAGCGGCGTGGGAAGCCTATCTGGAGAGACTGGCCGAAGGTAAAAAGCCGGTCCAGGAGATCAGCACGGAGATGCAGAATCTCCAAAAGACCTATGACGCCGCCATGAAGTCGCTGGAACGCGAACTCAAAATGGTTGGCATGACCGCCGCCGAGAAGGAACTGCAAGGGCTTTGGAATAAGCTCGAGGATATAGAAACAAAATATGGCGCGCTGGGCGATGAAGCGGTGGATGCCATGCAGGCGGCGGAAGTCAGCACCTATGCGGCCAAGAAGGCTGCGGACGAAACCGCCGCCGCCGTCAAGAAACTCGCCGACGATCTCAAGGCTGGATATAAGGACCTCAACGAGCAGGGCATCGAGGCCACCAAGCAGGCCATTTATGAGCTGGGGAGAGAGGTCGAAAACGAGTTTCTGCGCATGGGACTGGACGTCGATGAATTTAACGCAAAAAACCGCACGGGCGCCGAAGACGCCACCCTGTCCTGGGATTCGTTCGCGCAGAACATGCAGGGCACGTTCAGCGACGTTTTCCGCAGGTATCTGGACGGAGAGGCCGACGCTTTGGAGGCGGGCGCGGATCTGTTCAAGGATACCATCGCCGAATTGCAGGCCTACGCGCTCACCAATGAAATCAAGGTGATCATCAAGTACGTCGGCGACAAGACAGGGCTCACGGAAGACGAGCTGCTTTCCTATGCCAGCGCCGGCATGACCGTATTCAACTACGCGTCGGGGTTGTGGGACGAGGACCAGGGCAACCAGGGGAGCGCGATCGGGGGCACGGCCGGTTCCATAATGGGGGGCGTGGGCGGCTTTATCCTGGGCGGACCGACCGGCGCTGCGCTGGGGGCGGCCATTGGCGGCTTTATCGGCGATCTTATCGGCGGCCTGTTCGATTCGGAAACCGAGTTTCGGCTCAAGACCCACGCCATGATGCCCGGCAACCTTGAAGATTACCTTTCGTTTGAACCGGAAAACCTGTTCGACGTGATCGACGTGGGCGTCAGTCCGGGCGACGTGTCCAGCGGGCAGCGGGCGCAGATCGAGGCCGCCCTCAACGGCGTCGCCGAGCAGGTGCAAACCTTTGTGGGCAGCCTGTACGACGCCATGCCCGAAGCCATCCAGGACGCCTGGGAAGCGGCGACCTGGGAATCAATGCCCTCCGGAGAACTGAGCCGCTACACCGGTGACGACCTCAAGACCCTCATCACCAAGAACGCCCGCGACTACCTGGGCATGGTCAACGATACCATGTTCGACGCCCTGGTCGGGGCCACGGCCGAGGGGTTCGGGACCGACGTCGGCCTGAGCGACGCGCAGATCGCGGCCCTGTCCCAAAAGTGGCAGGGCATGAACCAGGAGGTTTTCGACGCCCTGTTTGCGGGCCTCACCGATCCGGACGCCATAACCGCCGCGATGGACCAGTATGGGGAATATCTCACCAACCTGTTCACCGGCGCCGCCGCGATAATGAACTACCGCAACGCGGACCTCCTGGCCGACGTTGACCGCATCATGGATGACGATCCGTTCCTGAAATTCACCACCGGGCTGGAATACCTGGACAAGCAGATCGATTTCATTGGCGAATCGCTCAACGAGCTGGACGGACTGGAATACGCCAGCGCCATCCAGGAAATCGGTGTTCTTCTTAAAGACCGCTACGAGATGGAAATCGAATACCTGGTGGCCCTCAAACAAATGCAGGAAGACCTGCTGCAAACCGCCCAGGACGTCAATGAATCCTATGCGCTGGACACCATGACGCCCGAGGAGAAATACACGTATTACAGTGAAAAGGCGGACAGCGAGTGGGCCCTAACGTTCACCTCCGACAGCGCGGCGGAGGCCGATTATCATTATCGGCAGTATGTGGACGCCCAGCAGCACAAGTGGGATTTTGGCGAGCAGGTTTATGGTCCGGATTATCAGGAAACCAACCTGGACGCTTATCAGACCGACAATACCACCGCCTCCGAATATGTGTCCGGCCGCTATGAAGCGGAGGAAGCGGGCGTCGTAGAAAGCCATGACGAACGCGGCGACACCGTGGCCGGATACATAGGCGGCGAGGATACCGCATACTCCATGGGCGACGCCGGAGACCTGCAAAACATCGGGGATACCGTAGAGTCGACCGCAGTTGACGACTTCGACGCCGGGCTGAAAAAGACCACCACCAGCCTGGGCGATTTTGAAGGCGGCTTGAGCGCCGCCGCGACCGGTATCGGCGACCTCAACGGCGAACTGCCGTCGTTTAAGCAGAACATATCCACTGCGAGTATGGAAACGGCCATTTTTGTGACCGCTTTTCAGGCGGCCACGGCGGCGCTCCAACAGCTCGCCAGTAGCATCAATACTACGACCTATGAAGTGAACGCCTGAGCCTACCGTGAGGAGAGACGCTTTTATGGCGAGCAGAAATCCGCAACAGGACGCGGGAAACCAGGTCAAACGCCGCTTGAACTGTCCGTTTTATGTCAAATGCCTCGATCAAGCCGACTCCCGGGAATGGCCGTCTTGGACATGCGAGCACTGCCGAGTGCCCGGCGGCAAGGAAACCGTGATCGCCGCGCCGGGCTATGTGTACTGCAAGAACTACCGGGCGACCTTGAGCGTGGCGGCCTGTGTACGGCGCCGCGAACAGGCCCAGGCGGCCGAAGCGCCGGAGGATTCGCCGTACGCGCGCTGTCTGACGTGCGACGAGGGGGGAGAGATAGCAGGCATGGAAAAGCCTGTCCGGGATGATCCGGACGGCGGAGAAACCGCCGCCGCGGAACCCGAGCGCGAAACGTCCGAACCCGCGCAAACCGCCGCTCAACCGCCGGAAACGGCGGGCATGGAGACTCCGGAGGAACCGAAGCCGCTGTGCGAAGAGTGCAAGAAAAACGTGGCGGACAGTATTGGCGGCAGGCTCTGCCGATCCTGCGCTGGCCGCCGTGGAGCCAGGGCCGCTAACGCGAAAAGGGCCGCTAAAAAGGCCGCTGAAAGGCAATCCGAACCGAATAAGGGTAATGAGCCTGGGAAGGAAGAGAAATCCGCTCCAGCGCAGCGCAAAGAGCCCGGACAGCCATCCAGTAAGACACTGACGGTTGATTTTACCGGCCATGACGAGCTGCTGGCGGGCCTTGAACAGCTCGCGCGATCCGAATTCAGGCCGCCGGCGCTGCAAATCTTAGCGATGATAAACGATACGCTCGAAAAAAAGGAGGGCCGACAGGCGGATTAGCGAAACCCCAAATTAACCGATTATCGGCGATTACAGCCGATCCTTCCCTTACTGATTGAGACGCAAGATAACCCACCGAAATCAGACAGGTTTTTTACGTCTTGACGAAATGTCCTTGAAAATCGACAAATTCTCATTTTATGTTGGATTAATTCTCATTTTATTTTGGACTCCACAGCTCCTCTGCTCATGGAACAATACTAAGACACTGCAAAGAGCAAGAAAGTTGTTTATGCGGCTCAATCATCGTCTCCCCGTTTTATTGCGCCGCAAAGATCGTGGCGCCCGGATTCCGGAACGGGCGCCAGCGCAGGATAAGAAAGAGACTCGCCCAAGGGGAAAGTCAAGTTTTAGCTTCACCCTCGGGCTTCTGGAAATGGTTTTATGCCCGGCGTGTGGTCGTTAAAAGACCCGAACCTTTAAAAATGATGCCTGGCGCCCTTGCCGATCATAGATTTCATCTCCTCCAACGATGGCAGCGCCGCCCTTTCCAAGGCCTTTGATACCGGCAGAGGGACATCCTTTGCCGTCAATTTCGCGACCGGACAATCCAGGTCATCGAAGAATCGTTCTTGGATTTCATCGGCCAGGCGCCCGCTCAACCCCAAACTTCGAGGAGCGTGTTCCACAATAAGAACGCTGTTGGTCTTTTTTACGGAACGGCCGATAGTCTCGTAGTCCAGCCCTACGTAATCCACGGTCCTCAGATCGATGACTTCCGCGTCGACTCCCGACCCCGCCAGCTCCTCGGCGGCGGCGAGGCACTCCCGAACGCCGGTCAGGTAGGTCAGGACCGTTACGTCCTTGCCCTCCCGAACCACATTGGCTCGTCCGTATGCGATTTTATAGTCCAAATCGTTCAGCGGGACCTGACCGACGTCAGCGTACAGCATCCCATGCTCGACCATGAGAACCGGGTCCGGCAGATCCATGGCCGTATTGAACAGACCGATATAATCAAAGGCGTTGGACGGCGCTATCATACGCCAGCCGGTAAACAGGCCGAACAGACCGGTGGGAACCATGGAATGCTGGCCGCCATAGCCGTAACCGAAGGCTACACGGGTACGGGCGACAAGCGGAAAGCTGATCTGGCCGCCATACATATGTTTCAGCTTGCCGATTTGATTGAAGAGCTGATCGGCGGCCACCAGGCCGAAATCGGGAAACATGATCTCCACCACCGGCCGCATCCCCACTGAAGCGGCCCCGCCCGCCATACCCACAAAACCGCACTCGGAAATGGGCGTGTTAATCAACCGTTCGGGATACACTTCCTTGATACCCTTGGTCGCTCCGTAGGGACCGCCGCGCAAGTTGGCCACCTCTTCGCCCAAAACAATGACCCTCTCATCCCGCTCCATGTTCCGGAGAGTCACCCGTGCGATGGCCTCTCCATATGTTTTGTCTTCAAATTTTGTGAAATCATTTCTTTCCACGTACTCTTGGGCTTCGGCGCCGATATCCGTTCGAAGATTGTCCACCACCGTCTTCCCATCGGGCCAGTTCTCATCAGGGATATATCGTTTTCCGTCATCCGATTTAACGCATAGTCCGATCGCTTCCGCCACCGCGTTTTTGGCCATGCCCCGCAGGCGTTCACACTCCGGTTCGCTTATTATGCCGGCGGCCGTCACGCGCCGGGGAAACTCCACAAACGGGTCCCTGGCGATCCAATCAGCCTCCTCCTCTTTGTCGCGGTAACCAAAGGCGCTGCCCATCATGCGTCCGGCGTGATGATAGTGACGATACGTTTTGGCTTCGATGAAGTACGGTTGGCTCTCCGGCCTCATAATTCCGACCGCCTTTTTCAAGGCCATATAGACGGCAAGGGGGTCCGCCCCGTCAATGATCAGGCTGTCGATCCCATATCCAAGACTTCGAATCGCGAGATCCCGGACCGCCGACGACTCTTGCGTTGAAGTGCCGACCGCATAGAAATTGTTTTCCACGAAATAGAGCACCGGCGCCCGCCAGAGCGAAGCCATGTTGGCCACCTCGTGAAAACACCCCTGGTTGATGGCGCCGTCCCCGAAAAACGAAACCACCACCGTATCATGCCCGCGCAGCTTCTCGGCCCAGGCCGCGCCGGTCGCCAGCGGGATACCGCCCCCCACGATAGCGTTGCTGCCCAGATTGCCGGACTTGCCGTCGTAAAGATGCATGGACCCTCCCCGGCCACCGCACCAGCCGGCTTTCAGGCCCATGATTTCGGCCAGCGTGCGATTTACCGCGTCCTGAGCCTCAGGACTCAGGTCGGAAGCGATGGGATCGAAGTCATCAGGGGAGTAATACTTCACCGCCTTGGCCAAAAAATGACCGTGAGCCCGGTGGGTCGAGCCGACCATGTCCGTTTTCTCAAGAACTTCGGCGGTGGCCGCCGCTATGGCCTCCTGGCCTATACTCGAGTGAACGGGTCCGTGAACGAGCCCCTGTTCGCTCAGGTCCAAAAGAGCGGTTTCAAATTCTCGAATGAGATCAATGAAAAAAAGAATTCTTCGCGCCGCGGATTTGGGCAGATTCTTCAGATCGGCGGGTGTTATCTCTTGTCGCTGGCAGCGAGCCTGCGGCTTCTGGTGTTCGTAAACGCTCATGGATCGATCCTCACTTTCGTCTGTTATTCCTCAGATCTCCACACATATGTCACGCCAACAGTAAGGGGGGAAAGTAGACAGTTTTGCGGATTATTATAATACCGGATGATCGCAACAACCACAACCTGCTGAAAAGCCAACAGAAAATAAACTTTGCCCGTGTGACGGCCGCGTCGATAGGAAAAGATTTACAATCATCTTCAGGCGCGATTTTTCGTTTGAAAAAACTCATAAATCAAAGCCGCCAAATTGGAATTGACTCCCCGGACCTCTTCGATTTCCTGGGCCGACGCGTTGCGTAACTGCTCGACACTGCCGAAATGTTTGAGCAGCGCCTTTCGCCGTTGGGGCCCCACCCCCGGAATGTTTTCAAGTTCTGTTTCCAAACCCGCTTTGGTTCTTAATTTACGGTGATACTGAATGGCGAAACGATGGGATTCATCGCGTATGCGTTGCAGGAGATGAAGCGCCTTGCTGTCCGGCCTGAAAATTACCGGATTTTTGCGGCCGGGGAGGAAGACCTTATCAAACCCTTCCTTGGCCAAACCCACGATCTCCAATTGCAGCCCGTATTCCTGCGCCACACGCAGCGCTACATTGAGCTGTCCCTTGCCGCCGTCCACCACGACCAGATCGGGAAGCGGTTCTTGCCCGGTTTTTTCCAACCTTCTGCTGAACACCTCGCGCATCATCGCGTAATCGTCGGGATGTCCCTCTCCTTCCACCTTGTAGCGCCGATAACCCATCTTGTTTGGCTCTCCCATGTAAAAACTTACCCGGGAGCCCACGTTTTGTTTTCCCATGGTGGTCGAGATGTCATAGCACTCTATGGAGCGGGGAATTTCTTTCAGCGCCAGAGCTTCCCTGATCGCATTGAGGACCTCCAGCGTCTGCTTTTCCTTGCTGAGACGGGCTTTCTGGAAATTCAGCGCGTTCTTTTGCGCCATTTTGACCAAATCTCGTTTTGCGCCTCGTTGCGGCGTCACAACCTTCACGGTCAATCCGCGCATTCCGCTTAGCCATTCCTCTATCACCGGCTTGTCCGGTATGGGTTCGGGAGTCAGGATTTCCGGAGGGATGAAGTGGCTTTGATCGTAGTACCGCCTGATGAACTCTGAAAGGAAGTCTTCCCTGGCCGCTATCTCCACATCGAACACAAACGATCTGCTCCCCCTGATCGAGCCCGCCCGCACCATGATCATAGCGACTTCCGCCGCGTTGTCGCCTCGATGAACGCCGATCACATCCACGTCCTTAACGGTCCGATAGATGACGTGCTGCTTTTCCAGCGTGGCGCGGATGGCTTTCAGACGGTCCCGAAACGCCGCCGCCCGCTCAAAATTATACTCGGCGGCGGCTTTTTCCATCTCCTGGGTCAACAGCCGTTCCAGTTCTTTCCGTTTGCCCTGCAGAAAGTAAATCGCCTCCTGAACCACCCGGTCATATTCTTCCTTACCGATTCCGCTCCAGCACGGCCCAAGGCACCTGCCCATCTGGTAATTCAGGCACGGCCGCTTACTTTCCCCTATTTTACCCGAGCATTTCCGCAGCGGAAAAAGCCGCTGCATAAGCTTCATCGTCTGACGTACGGCACCGGCGGAGCTGAACGGGCCGAAATAGAGAGCGCCGTCTTTTTTGGGCCTGCGCACGAATTCCAACCGCGGGTAGTCTTCATTGATGGTGATCCGCAAACAGGGGTAATCCTTATCGTCACGCAGGTTGATGTTGTACTTGGGGCGATGCTCCTTGATCAGACTGTTTTCAAGCAGCAGCGCGTCCTTCTCGCTTTCCGTCACAATAAAGGCTAAGTCGCGGGCGCGCTGCATCAGATGTTTGGTCTTGAACTGCAGGTCCTCCCGCATATAGGAAGCCACGCGTTTTTTCAGGCTTTTGGCTTTTCCGACATATACGATGTCGCCCCGCGCGTCCCGAAACATGTAGATTCCCGGACTGTTGGGCAGCGCCTGCGCTTTTTCCCGCAGCGCGGCTCTGGACCGATCACGTTGCTCTTCTGTCATGGACGATGGCGCTCCACTCCAAACAGGTAAGACGCCCCTCAAACGAGCGGCGCATGAACGCGCGGAATACAACCGTATATTCCCGCGTGTTTCTTTTTTGTAGCATACCCTTTTTCATAAAAAAAACATCTGCTATAATCCGCCAGCCTAAGCTGATTTTCATTCCATCGCAAAAAACCTGAAACTCTTGAGACAGGAGGCTCATATTGAACGAGCGGCAACAATATGTGGTTGATGACCTGAGCGTCAGTGAATCGTGGCGCATTTTCCGAATCATGTCCGAACTGGTGGAAGGCATCGAAACCCTTGCCGAAATAGGACCGGCGGTCAGTATATTCGGCTCATCGAGAACCAAACCCAAGGACGCGCTGTATCAAAAAGGCAAAAAAATCGCCTATCTGCTGTCCAAGGCGGGTTATACCATCATCTCAGGTGGCGGTCCGGGCATGATGGAGGCCGCGAACCGGGGGGCCGCGGAGGCTGGCGGCGAGTCGGTGGGGCTTAACATACAACTGCCTTTTGAACAAAAGCCCAATCCCTACGCTAATATTAATCTCGACTTCAAATATTTCTTCGTGCGCAAAGTCATGTTCGTCAAGTACAGCATGGCCTACGTTATCTTGCCCGGGGGATTCGGAACGCTCGACGAGCTCTTCGAGGCCCTGACCCTCATCCAGACCAAACGTATTCGCTCCTTCCCGGTCTTGATGGTGGGATCGGACTACTGGAACGGACTGATCCAATGGGTCAAGGACCGCCTCCTGGAAGAACAGAAAATAAGCCCCGAAGATCTCGATCTGATCAGGGTATGCGACGATCCGGAAGAAGTCGTGAAAATAATAAAGCGCCGGATAGTGCTTTGAAGTCCAGGCCTTCGAGACCGCCCGCCAAGTCCAAAACCGCGGAACCGGACCCGCCGGAAATACAGAACGCGGCTACGTCGCTCGTTCCCGGACAGGCTTTTATCGCTCAATGGCGCGACGACCGGGGCGACCCGGTCACCGCGTTTGTCATACGCGAAACACGGGAACGTATTAAAGCTTTGGGCGCGAGCCCGCGTGTCAAGTTCAGGTTTCTCACCGCCCAAGCCGAACGAGCCCTCCCCTTCCTGGCGCTGGTCCGCACGAATAACCGGGAAGACATGACCTATGAATTCTGGGTCGATAGCCAGGGGGAAGGAGGTTCGTCCATACTTGCTGAGCTTGTGGAACAGAACCAGGTGGCGATTTCCCTGTATTCGGAAACAAAACGACAGCGGCGCATTCCTGTTTACGCAAACCGGAAGTTGAGCGCCGCCGCGCGGAAACACCTGGATTTGAGCGCCGGACGCGCCGGGTGGACGGATGAGGATTTCAACCGGGCCAGAGACAGCCTCTGCGAACGATTCCCGACCGCCTCCGCGCTTTGGGATTTTATTCAGGCTAAAGCCGGGACCGAAACCTGATCGTGCCTAAGCGGTCGAGTTTGCAGAGTTTAAGTCGGGTCGCATTTTGAAACGCTCCCTGGCGTCGCCGTCGCCATTCTCCGTTATCATAGTCCCGTTCTGCGCCAATTGGAATCAGCGAACTTCTTTCCTTTTCCCACGCCATATCTCTTCAAACTGACCTTGAAGATCGGCGCCTCTCAATGTATAAGGCGGTGTCAATAAATCGATAAAAACTTTAAACGATCAATCGTGTCGCGGAAATTCTTGCGCCGACCGGTCCGGCTTCACCGTGAACGCCTCATGGCGCGCCGGGCCGGTTCCAAACCAGGGAGAACGCGCCGTGGTGCTGTCGCTGCATCCCGTCATTCAAGGCGATGAAAACCGTATCATCGCGGGAAGAGATCCGGGCGACGACGATATTGCCGCCATGAAACGGGCTGAAGCGGTCATCGTGAGCCAGGGGGTCACCGAGGAAGTCTACAAAATCGCCGTCGCCCGCTGCCGTCACGTATTCCCCAATTATGACGCGCGGTTCGCCTATCCTGGAAAGGACGGCCAGGCAAGACTGTTCACTGACATCAACATTCCTCATCCCCAAACCGTCACGTTCGACCATATGGGCGCGCTGTCCGAATCGAAACCGCGGGGACGCTTGTCATATCCCTTTGTAATAAAGCATACCGAAGGGGGCGAAGGACGGTCCGTTTTCCTGGTCGATTCCCGGGAAAGCCTGTCACGGCTCGCGCTCGGGCTGGGTGACGCCTATGGCCCCATTGTCGCTCAGGAATATGTACCTACTGGGGGGCGCGACCTGCGGGTGGTGACCATGTTCGACCGGATGTACGCCTACTGGCGAGTTCAGCGCAGGACCGGAGAGTTCAGGACCAACCTGTCGGCCGGCGCGGAGGCTGATTGGACAAGCGATCCCGACCTCATGGCGCGGGGCAAGGAACTGGCCGAATTGTTCTCGCGACGCTCGGGCGCAAATCTGGTGGCCATGGATGTTCTTTTTCCTCTCAATAGAGCGAATCCTTTGGCGCTGGAGGTCAATTACTTTTTCGGCCGCCAAGGATTCGGCGGATCGGCGGAATTCTACAACCTTCTTAAGCAAGCCGTGCAGCGCTGGCTGCGTTTCATAGGAGTAACAGCATGAAAATCGGCGTGATTTCAGATACGCACTTAAAAGAACCCTCAGCCGAACTGATGAATCTGACCCGTACCGTTTTCAGCGATGTCGATATGATTCTCCACGCCGGTGACCTGGTCAGCCTGCAGATATTGAAAGCGTTCCAAGGCAAAAAAGTCGTTGCGGCGCGCGGGAACATGGACCTGCCTGATTCGGAAGGCGTTCTTCAGGATATGGAAATCATCGAGGTGGAGGGACATCGTATAGGGCTCATTCACGGATGGGGCTCCCCGGCGGGGCTCGAACAGAAAATCAGAGAACGTTTTCAGGACGTTAACGTTATTGTGTATGGACACTCACACCGCACGGCGAACCATGAGGTGGACGGCGTGCTGTTTTTCAATCCCGGATCGTTCGCTTCCGGTTGGTTCGGCGGGACGCCGACCGTGGGTCTGCTGCATGTAACCGCTGAAGGCGTTCGAGGCGAAATCGTGGAAGTTTAAGGCGATGAAACCGGCTCACGGAGATCCGGGCTTCTTTTCCCGTCTCACCCGTTCCAGAATATAGGCGAGGATGACCAGAACGGCCGCCAGTACGATGGTCCAGCCCCATCCGGCGGTTCTCAGAAAAACCCTGGTGAGAAAGATAGCGCCGAGGATTCCCACCGCGGCTCGGATTATAAAAGTATTCAAGGGACTCATGATCGCTCCATTACAACCGTTCAGAACAGGGCTCGCTGGTTCGATTGATTGAATTCCTTCCCAAAATGCTCGAAAGCCCGGCGGGTCGCCACCCGCCCTCGGGGGGTGCGCTTGATAAATCCATGTTGAACGAGGAAAGGCTCATACACGTCCTCGATGGTGTCTTTTTCTTCGCCGACAGCCGCCCCCAGAGCGTCCAGACCGATGGGCCCGCCGTCGAATTTCTCGATGATGGTGAGCAGAATCTTGCGATCCATCTTATCGAAGCCCTTTTCATCCACATCCAGCATGCGCAGCCCCAGGTCCGCCACCTTTTCGGTGATAGCCCCGTCGCCTTCGACTTGGGCAAAGTCGCGCACCCGCCTGAGCAGGCGGTTGGCTATACGCGGCGTCCCTCTGGACCGCCTCGCGATTTCACGGGCGCCGGCGTTGTCTATGGGTATATCCAGCACCACCGCGGCGCGTTGAACGATCTGCTGCAGTTCGGCCACCGAATAAAAATCCATGTGCAAAATAACGCCGAAACGGTCGCGCAGAGGCGGCGTCAACAGACCGGCGCGGGTGGTGGCGCCGACGAGCGTAAATTTGGGGAGATCCAGTTTTATGGACCGCGCCCCCGGTCCCTGTCCGATGATCACATCCAGCTTGAAGTCTTCCATGGCCGGATAGAGGATCTCTTCCACCGCCCGGTTGAGACGGTGAATTTCATCGATGAAGAGAAGGTCGTGAGATTCGAGATTGGTCAGCAAAGCCGCCAGGTCGCCGGCCCGCTCGATGACCGGCCCTGAGGTGCCATGGATGTTCACGTTCATTTCCTTGGCGATAATATTGGCGAGGGTGGTCTTGCCCAGTCCCGGATAGCCATGGAAGAGCACATGATCCAGAGCCTCTCCACGTTGCTGGGCCGCTTTGATGAAAACCTTAAGGTTTCGCTTTAAGTCTTCCTGCCCTATATATTCATCGAGCGACTGGGGGCGGATTTTGAGTTCATACCCATAATCCCCCGACACCCGCTGCGGGGCGGTCAACCTTTCCGTGTATTCCGTTTCAGTCACGCCTCTGCCTTATATGAGCGCCTTGAGCGATTTTCGTATCAGCTCTTCCAATGACAGGTCATCGCCGTTATCCCGAACCGTCCGCTTTACGGCGTCTTCCGATTCCTTCAGAGTGTACCCTAAATTGAGCAAAGCGGAAACCGTATCGGCGATTTTATCCGGTGAATCGCCGGACAGCGTTGGTAGGGCCAAATCCGTTTCGGCTTTGTTGAGTTTGTCCTTGAGTTCGATTACGATTCTTTGAGCGGTTTTCTTGCCTACGCCCTTGATGCGGTTCAGCCGGGTGATGTCGCCCGCCCAGATGGCGGCTCTCAAATCCGCGGCGGTGATGCCGGAGAGTATGCCTAACGCCAGTTTCGGGCCCACGCCGGCGATATCGATAAGCCGGAGAAACATCTCCTTTTCCTGCATCGAATAAAATCCGTACAAATGAATGAGATCTTCGCGGACATGGGTATGGATATTGAGGTTCACGCGGGCGTTCAGCTCCGGGAGCTCATAAAAGGTGCTCAGGGGCACATGAACCCGGTAGCCGATACCGTTGACATCTACGATAATGTGATCCAGGAATTTGTGTGTCAGCGTTCCGCTCAGCGTCGCAATCATGAAACTGTCTCTAAAATCCTTTGGAATTGACCGCCAGGGGAGAGCGGGAGGTGGTAAGGTGACAGATGGCGACGGCTAAGGCGTCTGAAATGTTGGCGTCATGAATGTCGGCCTTGTTGAGCAGAATCCGCACCATATGGCGCACCTGTTCTTTGTCGGCGCGACCGTAACCGGTCACGTTTTTCTTTATCTCCAGCGGCGCGTACTCAAAGACCTCCAGCCCGGCGTTGGCCGCGGACAGGATTGCGGCGCCCCGCGCCTGTCCCAGCTTGAAAGCGCTGCTGGCGTTTTTGGCGAAGATGAGCGCTTCCACCGCCGCCTGTTCCGGCCGGTATCGTTCGATAACTTCGCTCACCCGGTCGTAAATTTTTTTGAGGCGCAGACTGAAAGAGTCGTCGCTCTTCATGCGCACCCGGCCTTCCGTGACCAGCGAGAGCGACGCCCCTTCAATGTCAACGACCCCATATCCGGTGACCAGCGAGCCGGGATCTACGCCCAGAACACGCATTCAGGTGAGAGCCTCCATTATCTGATCGTCAATATCGAAGTTGGCGTATACGTTCTGGACATCATCCTGATCTTCGAGCATGTCCATCAGTTTCAGCATCTTTTCAGCTTTTTCCTTGTCCAGTTTAATAGTGTTCTGAGGAATCATGGTGATTTCAGCCTGGGCAATGGGAATTCCCGCCGCCTCCACAGCGCTTCGCACATCCTCCAGAACGGACGGATCGCTTATGACGGTCCATTCATCTTCATTGTCCTGGATATCGTCGGCGCCCGCTTCCAGCGCCAGTTCCATTAAACGATCCTCTTCGGCCGCATTTTTGTCGACCGAAACCATACCTTTTTTCTCGAACATCCAGGAGACACATCCCGCCTCGCCCATGCTGCCGTTATACTTGGTGAGCAGATGCCGGATCTCGGAAACCGTCCGGTTACGGTTGTCGGTCAGGCTTTCGATAAGGATCGCCACGCCGCCGGGGCCGTACCCTTCATAGTAAGCTTCTTCATAGGATGAACCTTCGAGTTCTCCGGTACCCTTCTTGATGGCGCGTTCGATATTATCCTTGGGCATGTTTTCCGCTTTGGCGGCTGCAATGGCTGTCCTCAGCCGGGGGTTTCCGTCAGCGTCGCCGCCTCCTTCCCTGGCGGCTACCGTAATTTCTCTAATCAGCTTGGTAAATATTTTACCCCTCTTGGCGTCGGCCGCCCCCTTTTTGTGCTTGATGCTGCTCCATTTATTATGACCTGACATACGTTATCTCCCGATATTTTATAAGCTGCGCGTTATGCGCAGGTTTGTTTCCGGGTTATGACTCGCCTTCAACGCTCCGGAGCCCTTTGGCCACGACAAACACTTCGCGGCTGTTTTTTTTTGAAGAATCCGGTTTGAAAACGTTTACCTTGGCAAAATGCTTTTTCGCCTCATCCAAAAACTCGTGGAATTCACTCCCTTGAAATATCTTGCAGAAAAAGGAGCCTCCCTTGTTAAGGGCAACCAACGCTATGCTCAGCGCCCTCGAGCTGAGTTCAAAAGACCGGTACGCGTCCACCGCGGATGCTCCTGTGGTATTGGGCGCCATGTCGCTCAAAACCACATCGAACGGCCCCCACTCGTCGCGTATGCGTTCGGCGGCCAGTTCAAAAATATCGGCTTGAAAGAATAAAACGTTCTTAAAGGTTCTGCCGAGTTCTTTGCGGTCAACCCCCACCACAGCGCCGTGGCCGACTCTCTCCAGACTGTATTCTATCCATGAACCGGGGGAACAGCCGAGATCCAGAATCCGCATGCCCCGCGAGAGAAGGCGATATTTGCGGTCCGCTTCCTGGAGCTTATAGTATGAGCGCGCTAAGTGCCCATTTTTCTTAGCTTTATGAAAAAAATAATCCCTTTGATACGCTTTTACCATACCCATATACACCGTGTAAACAACAAGTTAGCGTCCCTCCGCCCACCCGCTCTTTACTCCGCCGGATCGCTCTGACTATGCGCCTCGATAAACTTTTCCGGACAGGCTTCGACCCCTTTCCCATTGGCGTAATATACCGAACATGTTTATTGATTGAAAGTAATTACCAGTTTACGAGGAAATATGCGCGCGATCAATCGTCTTCTCCCGCGGCTCTCCGGTTTTGCATTTTTTCCCATCAGGCGAAGCTTACGCCAATTCCCGGGAATTGAAGTTGAGCGGGCGCCCTGACGCGCCGAGACGGAAAAAGGCTGCGCTCAAAAAAAAGAAATCCTGCCGCTTGACATACGCTTAAAAAAGATTATGGTTCACCCAAAACCGATGGCGATCCGGTCTTTTGAGGGCGATTACGATCGGCGGCCAGACGGGATTTGAACGATTAATTCTTTTCTTAAAAGCGTACCTGCGAAGGAAAGAAGTGCAATTTTGTATTCTTTTTGCTATTAGCACTCGACAGAAGTGAGTGCTAATACGGATTTGGATATAACAGCCTGAATAGGCGCGAACACTTTGCTAAAGGAGGAATTTGCTATCATGAACCTTCGACCGTTACATGATCGGATTCTTGTCAAGAGAATCGAAGAAGAGGAAAAATCAGTTGGCGGCATCATCATTCCTGACACCGCTAAGGAAAAACCGCAGCAGGGCGAAGTCATCGCCGCCGGCACCGGAAAAATTCTGGAAAACGGAACCACCGTTCCCATGCAGCTGAAAAAGGGCGACAAAATCCTGTTCGGAAAATATTCGGGTTCCGATGTCAAAGTCGACGGAGAAGAATACCTTATCATGCGCGAAGACGACGTGCTGGGCATTATAGAGTAGTAAGGAGGATCCAACCATGCCGAAAATAATCAAGTACGATACCAAGGCTCGCGAAGCCACCCTCAGAGGCGTTGATACGCTCGCCAACGCCGTTAAAGTCACCCTCGGACCCAAAGGCAGAAACGTTATCCTGGAGAAGACCTTTGGCTCCCCAACCATCACCAAAGACGGTGTGACCGTAGCCAAGGAAATCGAGCTGGAAGACAAATTTGAAAACATGGGCGCCCAGATGGTCAAGGAAGTGGCCTCTAAAACGTCCGATGTCGCCGGTGACGGCACCACCACGGCTACCATTCTTGCCCAGGCTATCTATCGTGAAGGCTCCAAACTCGTTGCGGCCGGCGCCAACCCCATGGCGGTCAAACGCGGCATCGAAGCCGCGGTTGAAACCGTTGTCGACGAACTGAAAAAGCTGAGCAAACCCACCAAGGATCAGAAAGAGATCGCGCAGGTCGGTACCATTTCCGCCAATAACGACGAGACCATCGGAAACATCATCGCCGAAGCCATGAACAAGGTGGGCAAAGAAGGCGTCATCACCGTCGAAGAAGCCAAAAGCATGGAAACCAGCCTCGAAGTAGTCGAGGGTATGCAGTTCGACCGTGGCTATCTCTCCCCCTACTTTGTCACCGATCCGGAAAAAATGGTCGCCGAACTGGAAGATCCTTTTATCCTGCTCAATGAAAAGAAGATCAGCAATATGAAAGACCTGCTCCCCATTCTGGAGCAAACGGCTAAAATGAACAAGCCCATGCTCATCGTGGCTGAAGATGTTGAAGGCGAAGCCCTGGCCACGCTGGTGGTCAACAAACTGCGCGGCACCCTGCAGTGCGCGGCGGTGAAGGCGCCTGGTTTCGGCGATCGCCGCAAAGCCATGCTCGAAGACATCGCCATTCTGACCGGCGGCCAGGTGATTTCCGAAGATCTGGGAATCAAGCTGGAAAACATCACCATCAACGATCTCGGTACCGCCAAACGCATCAGCATCGACAAGGACAACACCACCATCGTCGATGGCGGCGGAACCAAAGAGGCGCTCGAAGGCAGAGTCAAACAGATCCGGGCTCAGATCGACGAAACGACCTCCGATTACGACCGCGAGAAGCTGCAGGAACGGCTGGCCAAACTCATCGGCGGCGTGGCCGTAATCAATGTGGGCGCGGCTACCGAAACCGAAATGAAGGAAAAGAAAGCCCGCGTGGAAGACGCGCTGAACGCTACCAGGGCGGCCGTCGAAGAAGGCATCGTGCCCGGCGGCGGCGTGGCATTGATCCGCTGCATCAAAGCTCTGGAAGCTCTGAAATTGGACGGCGACCGTCAGCTCGGTATTAATATCGTAAAACGCGCCCTGGAAGAACCTGTCCGTCAGTTGGCTCAGAACGCCGGATATGAAGGTTCCGTGGTTGTCGAAAAAGTAAAAGAGGGAAAAGACGCTTTCGGATTCAACGCTGATTCGGGCGCATATGAAGACCTGATCCAGGCCGGCGTCATCGACCCGACCAAGGTCACCCGTTTCGCGCTTCAGAACGCGGCCAGTGTGTCATCACTCCTGCTGACCACCGAAGCCATGATAGCCGAAAAACCGAAAGAAAACGAAGGCGCGACGCCTCCGATGCCTGGCGCTGGCGGCATGGGCGGTATGGGCGGTATGTATTAATACCCTCCGCCTCGCTTGCATTTAGCCTGAAAACAGGCGCAACGAACGCCGGCCCGAAAGGGTCGGCGTTTTTTTCTTACCCGAGGCCGCCATATACGGCGCATCGGGGAAAAAGCGCTGATTTGAAGCGCCTCATAACGCGAAAAAAACACAGAATCCTCAATCACCCTGAACGCTTCTTTGTAATTACGCTTTGTAAACGCATGAAAAGGTTTTACAAATTGTATGATGCGTGTAGAATTAGGGATTGAAAGAAAAAGCGTAACAGGAACAAGGCATGTCACATATATTCGGACCGGTCTCCTCCCGACGTCTCGGAGCCTCGCTGGGAGTTGATCTCATTCCTCATAAAACGTGCACGTTCGATTGCATATATTGCGAGGTGGGACGCACCACAAAAAAAACAGTTTGCGTTGAGCCCTTTGTCAGCGCCGGGCAAATTCTTGAGGAACTGGATGATTATGTCAAGAGTCCCGGATTGAAGCTCGATTATATTACGCTCGCCGGCTCGGGCGAACCTACCTTGAACGCCAATCTGAAAGAAATCGTCCGGACCATTAAGAAGCGACTGGATATCCCCTTGGCGTTGCTTACCAACGGATCACTCTTCTTTGAGGAATCCATAAGAAGCGCGGTAAGAGATATAGATCTCATCGTTCCGTCCCTCGACTGCGCCGAGGATCGAACGTTCCAGCTGGTTAACCGGCCAAGCCCCTTGCTGCGGCTGGAAAAAATCGTCTCCGGGCTGGAATCTCTCCGACGCGAATGTCCCGCCCAGATCTGGCTGGAGACACTGTTCGTAAACGGTATGAATGACGACAGGCGCAGCGTGGAGCTTCTCCATCGGGCCATCAGCGCAATAAACCCCGACCGTGTTCAGATTAACACTGTAGCCCGCCCCCCCGCCTATGCCTCCGCCCAGCCGTCGACCCGGGAAACTCTGGAAGAAATAAAGACGTATTTTGGAGAGAGAGCGGAAATCATCGTCTCTTTCGCCCAACATCATATGCAGACAGCGTCTGTAAGAGCGGAAACCCACATCCTGGATTTGTTGCGTCGCCGTCCCTGCCCCCTGAATGAAATTTCCCAAAGCATTGGGATAGATCAGGATCACGTGCGGCCGATTTTGCAAAGACTGATTGATAACAAACAGATACATCTCGCCGTCCACAATGGAGTAGGCTTTTATCAGGCAGGATAATCGGCCTAAAGGTTGTTCTGCGTCAAGAGGAGCTGTCGAGTACGATGGATCATACCACTGGCTTCGATGTCGGGTTGGATGTGGGCTCGGTCAGCGTTAACGCGCTGGTACTGGGACCCAACGAAGAGATTATATGGGAAGCGCCCTATCGGAGACATTTCGGTCGAGCCATGGAGGCCGTTGTACAGCGTCTTCAGGAAATCTACGAACGGTTCGGCGCGGAACGCATTTCATCGGTTTCCTTTACCGGTAATCATGGCGCGGGCATTGCCCAGGCCCTCGACGCGCCTTATGAATTTGAAACCATCGCTCAAATCCTGGGCGTGGTGCGCCAGGTACCTGACGTAGCCACCATTATCAGTATGGGCGGGCAGGACACCGCCCTCTTTCAGATCGTTCATCATGGCGGCCAGTGGGAACTCGAAGAGTTTAACATGAACGGCCCATGCGCCTCAGGAACAGGATCGTTCATAGACCAGCAAGCCGAACGTCTGGCGTCTTCCATGTATGGAGAAAAAGCCGATTGGAGTCAGGAGCGGATTGATCAGGTTTTGCGGGACTTTATCGCGCTGGGGCTCAAGAGTGACGAGCCCGCCAACGTGGCTTGCCGTTGCACTGTTTTTACCAAGTCCGACATGATTCACCTGCAGAACAAGGGCGAACGTTTGGAGAATATCATCGCCGGTTTGCATAAGGGCAACGCGGCGAACTATATGAGCACCATAGTGTCCAACCGCAAGTTATATGAGCCCATTGTGTTCATAGGCGGAATGGCGTCGAACCCGCTTCAGCTCAAGGCGTTTCTCAAATATTACCCGACGCTGACCGTGCCCCCCCATCACACCTCCATGGGCGCCCTGGGCGTGGCCCTGCAGACACAGCGCGAAGGGAAAACCAACAAAATAGATGCGCAAATTCTGCGCGGACTTTCGGTGAAGGACTCGGAAGCCTTTCCCTTCAACGAAAAACTATCGCTCGATCTCACCACCTTTCCCGACGATAACTCGGTGGCTCCCATGGTTATCTCGGACGGCAAGGTCGAAGCGTACCTCGGTATAGATATCGGCTCCACCACCACCAAGTATGCGCTTATCAACCGTAAAAATCAGATCGTCCACAAACGATATTTTCAGACCCGGGGCAAACCCATAGAAGTGACCCAAAACCTTTTGAGGGTGATCAGAGATGAGGTCGGAGACGCGATAATCCTGAAGGGCGTGGCCACAACCGGATCGGGTCGGAATGTCGTGGGCGATTTTGTGGCCGCGGATCTCATATTGGACGAGATAACCGCCCATGCCCGAGGCGCGGTGCAAGTCGATCCGGGCATCGACACCATTTTCGAGATAGGCGGCCAGGATTCCAAGTACATCTCCCTGCAAAACACCCATCCGCTCGACTTCGATATGAACAAGGTCTGCGCGGCGGGTACCGGAAGCTTTCTTCATGAGCTGGCCAACAAGAACTCCATAAACATCGTCAACGAATTCCAGAACCTGGCTCTTTCCTCGGAACATCCCATCAGGTTGGCGGAGCGCTGCACTGTCTTTATGGAATCGGACCTCGTCAGTTACGCGCAGAAAGGCGCCAACAAGGCCGATCTTATGGGTGGTCTCTGCTACGCCATTGTCCACAACTATCTCAACAGGGTGGTGGGGAAACGGGCGATCGGAAACAAGGTTATGTTCCTGGGAGGGCCATCGCTCAACAAGGCAGTGGTGGCCGCGTTCGAGAAAGTGACCGGCAAACCTATCATCGTCCCCAAGCATCGCGAAGTTTTGGGCGCCTATGGCGCCGCTCTGAGCGTCAAGGAAAAGATGGAAGCAAAGCCACGGCAATCCACTTTCCGCGGGCTGGACAACCTTATCGACGACAGCATGAAGTTCACGGAAACCGTCTGCAAGGCGGATAGCAACTGCCACAATCAGTGCAAGCTGAAAATATATAATTTCGACGGGCGAAAAAGTGTCTGGGGCGGAGAATGCGGCCGTTACGACGTCGCGCGCGGCGACGGCGACAAAAAACCGAATTACTTCGAGAAACGGCTTGATATTTTCGAGGGGAGCCTTCATCCCAGCGTCATTCCCCTGGAGGCATGGGAAGACTATCGCGCTCAAAACGGGTCGGATACGCTCACCTACAACGGACGTCCCACCATCGGGTTGCAGCGCGCGTTGTACTTCAATCAGCAGGGAGTTTTCTGGACGCACTTTTTCCAGGAACTGGGATATCAGGTCGTGCTGTCGCCCATTACCACCCCCAAGATTGCCTTGATGGGCATAGAAACAATGACGGCGGAAACCTGCTTTCCGGTAAAAGTATCCCACGGCCATGCGCGCAGCCTGTGGCCCAAAACCGCGTATATCTTCCTGCCGACCATGATAAACATGCGGACTGAAATAGAAGAAGAAAAAGGGCAGTATTGCCCGCTCGTGGAAAGCAATCAGTACATGGTGAAGGCCGCGCTCTCCATTGATGAAAAGCGGATTCTCAATCCGACCATGTTCTGGAAGCGCCCCAACACCCGGCTGATCGACGACCTCTATAAGAATCTCAAGCCGAAATTGCGCGCCTCCAGAAAAGCCATAAAAAAGACTTTCGAGCTTGCGCTGGCGGCGCACGAAACGTTTCAGCGGGACATCGACGCCACGGGACGCGAGATTTTTTCCGCCATTCGCAGCGACGAATATGTCATTGTCGTTTCCGGCCGCCCCTATAATCTGTACGATGAGCGCCTCAATCTGCGTTTGGGACAGAACATGGCCAAAATCGGCCTGCACGCCGTGCCAATGGACTTTCTGTACACGGGTGATGTGGACTTAAGCGATTTTCCGGACATGTATTGGGGGCTTGGAGCGAAAATCCTCCGTACCGCGCGAAAGGTCAGCCAGACGCCCAATATGTTCGGTCTTCATTTGACGAATTTCAGTTGCGGGCCCGATTCTTTTCTCGAACACTTCTATAAATACGTGATGGATCCCAAGCCATATCTGATATTGGAACTTGACGAACACAGCGCTGTGGCGGGAGTTATGACTCGTCTCGAGGCGTATAAAAATGTTATTGAGAATTTCATGACCAGCATGGCGTCGATCGAAGAAAGCGAGCGAATGCCGGCTGTCCAGCACGTATAAGAGCAGGAATTACGCCATGGCAGTATCGCAGAAAAATTTCGATTGGATCCGCAAGGGAATCGGTTACTTCAGTGTTCAGGACACCACGCTGGTCTTTCCCACCATGAACCCTCTTACCTCGCCCCTTCTTGGAGCCGTGTTCGAGAGTCACGGTGTAAACTGCCGGATGCTGGACACCTACACCGGACTTGAACTGGGGAAAAAGCACACTTCGGGCAAGGAGTGCTTTCCCTGCCAGGTAACGCTGGGCGATATTCTTCATTTTCTTTTTGAAGAAAAGAAACGGGTCGGCGCTTCATTTAACGCCCGCGACTATTCGATCTTTTTTCCCGGCGCGGACGGCCCGTGCCGGTTCGGCATGTACACCAAATTCAAACGAATCGTTTTGGACAGCTACCCGGAATTTAAGGAAGTGCGATTCGTTTCGCTGTCAACGGAATCGGGTTATACCGTCGCCGGCGTTATCGATCAATCGCGCAGCCGCGATTTTCGAAAGATGGCCTATACCGCGACCATCATCGGTGATTTGCTGGAGCGGCTGCTTTGGCGCATTCGTCCCTATGAGAAGGAACAAGGGCTGGCTAACAGCTATATAAAAACCTGTCACACGCGGTTTATTGAAACCCTGCGCCGTCACGCTGACAAAATGGAATTCGATCCCATCTACGAAACGCTGCGCGACGCGTTCCGCGGGGCGCACGACGTCGTGGACCCCTCGATCAAGCAGAAGCCCTTAATTGGCGTGGTGGGTGAGATCTACGTAAGAACTCACGTGCAGTCCAATCAGAACGTCATAGAGCTTCTGGAAAAGCATGGCGCGGAGGTGGTAAACGCGTCCATCGGGGAATGGGTTAACTACACCACGTACGAGCAGTTGATGAAGGTCAGGGACGATTTGAAGTTTTACGCCGGGCGTTTGGACCTTCCATCCATGCGTCTCCGTTTCAAAAACCTGCTCAAGTTCAGCGGGGATTCATTTTATCAGAAATTTCGGCATAAGAGTTTGTACAAAACGGCTTGCGAATTCTTGCCGGTGCACGCCGATCATGAGATTGCCGCGTTGGACCGGCAGCTGGCCAAATCCAGGCAATTTGATTTTCAAATACCGGGTGAGGCGTGTCTGAGCATTGCCGGCGCCATGTTGTATCGTGAGCACGGCTTCAGCGGTGTGGTAAATGTCTATCCGTTTACCTGCATGCCCAGCACTATTACTTCTTCCATCCTCAAACCCTGGTTTCACGAGAAAAAATTCCCCTATATGGACGCTGCTTACGATGGTTCGTACCAGCCGGGACGAGAGGCGGTCATACGGACGTTCATGTATCAGGCAAAGCAGTATTTCCAGCGGAACAAAAAAAACCCAACCCAATGATCTAGACCCATTATTAATCGTCCCGGTCTGAAGGACACAAGGAGCGGAATGGCAAAAAAAATGTTGATAAACGCCATAGACCCGGAAGAATGCCGGGTGGCGTTGCTTGAAGGATCCCAACTAAAAGAATTTTATATAGAAACCTACGCCCGCGAACAACTCAAAGGCAATATCTATAAAGGGCGCGTCCACAATATCGAGCCCAGTTTGCAGGCGTGTTTCGTCGACTATGGCGCCGAATTCAACGGTTTTCTGCAAATCGATGAGATTCATCCTGAATATTTCAAGGAGGATAATCTCAGGAAGAAAGGCGGCGTCAAAATCCAGGACGCCATAGCGCCCGGCCAGGAACTTCTGGTGCAGGTCGTGAAGGAAGCCTCCGGCCAGAAGCGCCCTACCCTTACCACCTATCTTTCACTGGCCGGCCGATATGTTGTGTTGATGCCGGGAAGAGCCAGCGGCGGCGTTTCCCGGAAAATCCAGGATGAAGCCGAGCGGACCCGTATTCGACAATTCCTGGATTCGGCCAAACTGCCCGAAGACATCGCCGCCATTGTCAGAACCGCGGCGCAGGGGAAAACCAAACGCGAACTCACCAAAGACCTGCGCAGTATCTTACGTTTGTGGGAAGAAATAAAGAAGCGCGGACAGGAAGCGCCCACTCCCAGCCTTATCTATAAGGAACAGGACTTGGTTATCCGTTTTCTCCGTGACTATTTTTCGCCGGACGTCAAAGAGATTGTGGTTGATAACAAGGATATTTACCGGCGGGCGCAGGATTTTATCCGCATCATTTCACCCAGGCAAAGAAGGGTGGTGAGATTTTTCAAAGGCGCCATCCCCATTTTCGCTCATTTCGGGCTCGAAAAACAAATCGACTCCATTTTCGAAAACAAGGTCCCGCTGAAATCCGGCGGTTATGTGGTTATCGATCCCACCGAGGCCCTGATCTCCATTGATGTGAATTCCGGCAAGTCGACCAAAGAAAGCGATCTGGAAAAGACGGCGTTCAGGACAAATATGGAGGCGGCCGCGGAGATCGCGCTGCAGATGCGGCTCAGGGACCTGGCGGGATTAATTGTCATCGATTTCATCGACATGCGCGACCGCAAACATCAAAAGGAACTGCTCAAGGAATTGAAAGAGAACCTTAAGCTGGATCGAGCGCGTATCGAGATGACCGGGCTTTCCAAATTCGGTCTGGTAGAGCTTTCGCGGCAGCGCATGGCGCCGCCGATCCAGCAGTCCAAATATCAGGTTTGCAGCGTCTGCAAGGGACGCGGATCGGTCATTTCGCCTGAAGCGTCTGCGCTCAGCTTTTTTCGAAAAATCTGGTATGAGATTTCCCGCGGCAACGTGACGCAGGTGAGAGGATCCTTTTCTCCGGAAGTGGCCTCATATATGCTCAATATCAAGCGTCAGGAGCTTCTGAATCTGGAAGAGCGATATAACCTGAAGATCTATATCGGTTCTGACGCCCGGTTGGGGCTGGAAGAGAATCAGCTCGAATTCACTCGTAAAGACCAAAAGAGTTCATGAAAACCGAATCCGAAAAGCTGAGCCGCCTCTTACATGAGTCGCTTGACAGTGAAGTTCGGGTTATCCTGACGGACAACAGGAACTCCATAATATCGGCCCGTAAGACCCATCTCGGCTGGACCGTACGTCTGCACCACATGTTCTGCGGCGCCGATCGTGAAACGCTGATCACCCTGACCCGTTTCCTGAATGGGCCTACAAACGCGGACAAACAGCTTCTCCGTTCCTTCATCAAGGAAAACGAGCATAAAATCCGACAGCAGCCCTCTCGCGGCGCCAGAGCCACGCGTTTCGTAACCCGAGGACGGCGCCACGACCTCCGTCCTATTTTCGACCAGCTCAACCTCCAATATTTTCAGGGAAGCATGGATATTGCTATCACCTGGGGCAGAAGATCCGGCAAAAGGGCGCCCAAAAGCGTTCGGCTGGGATCATACGATCCGAGCAAGGAAGTGATCCGCGTTAATCCCTGTCTGGACCGGTCGGCTGTTCCGCAATACGTGATAAAGGGAATCGTTTTTCACGAAATGCTGCACCATGTGATACCCGCAAAGACCGTCAACGGACGGCGTATCATTCATTCCCGTCGCTTTCGTGAATTGGAGCGTTCCTATCCCGATCACGAGCGTATACTGGATTGGAAAAGACGCAACTTGAACAAATTGTTGAGCTGAACGAGCCCCTTCAAGGCTCTCCCTCTTTTTTCCGGCCCGCCGCTGAAACGCCTCATAAAGTCGTTGAAAAATTCCTTGCCACCCTTTAGTATACAAACAAACCAAGGGCGTGCGAATTCGGGGATCCCAGTGGGGGGTCCCTACTTTCATTAAGGGAGAAACGCGACATGAACCAGTTTTATGTTGACGAGTCAAAACCTTGGTTTAAACCCGAGTCGGGCTGGCCGGAACGCGTTCCGAAAAACTGTGATTTTCCCCGTATTTCCCTGTTCCAAATGTTGGAAGAATCGGTCGAGAAATACGGTGACTTGCCTCTTATCTGGTTTCTCGACACCTTTATGACCTTCAAGGAGGTCCACCGACACGCGCTCGCGCTCGCCAATGGGCTTTCCAAACTTGGCGTGAGTAAGGGCGATGTAGTGGCCCTGATTCTTCCCAACAGCTTTCAATATGTCATTTCGTACTACGCGTGCGCCCGCATAGGCGCGGTCGTCACCGGCGTCAATCCGACTTATAAACCGGGCGAAGTGCTGCACCAACTCAAGCTGACCGGCGTTAAGGCGGTCATCGCGTTGGATGCGCTGTGCGAAACCATGTTGGCGCCTATCCTGGCGGAGCGGCCCATCAAGCACATCATCACCACCAGCGTGGTCGATCTGGCAAAAATGTCAGGATTGAAGAAGTGGCTGGGGAAAAAGCTCAAGAAGATACCCACCGGCCCCGTGCCACCAGGTTCGATATCCTTCATGGATCTTTTGAACAGCGAACCGAATCCTCCCGATGTCAAGGTGTCCGCGGACGACCCGCACACCTATATTATGACGGGAGGGACAACCGGCGTCCCCAAAGCCGCGGTTCTGACTCACTTCAACTGCGTTTCCAACGCGGTGCAGCTCGATCTGTGGATATGGATGGGAGGCAAGGGATTCTGCAGCGTGGGAGTGCTTCCGCTGTTTCATTCCTTCGGCATGACCACGGTCATGAACTCCTCCGTACGGTCCGGTATGTGGATGATGCTTTTTCCACGCCCTCCGCAAACAGAGGAACTCCTCAGCGCCATTTGCCGCATAGGCCCGGATAACAGCGTGTTCTACTGCGGCGCGGAAGTCCTTTTTCAACGAATAGCGGATTTACCGGACATACGTAAGTACCCCATAGCCAAAAAACTGCGTTGCGCCATTTCCGGCGCCGGTCCTCTACATCGGCCGGTGCAGGAACGTTTTGAAGAAGTTACCGGCGCCATTCTGGTCGAGGGTTACGGTCTCTCGGAAACATCACCGGTGGTATGCGCCGGGCCGCTCACCGATTATCGCACCATAGGCTTTATCGGTCTTCCTATACCCGGAACCGACTGGAAGATCATGGACATGGAGACCGGAACCAAGGAAATGCCTGTGGGCGCGAACGGCGAACTGTGGGTTACCGGTCCGCAGATTATGCTCGGCTATCTCAACCAACCCGAAGAAACCGCAAACACCATCAAGGAAATCGATGGCAAGCGGTGGTTGGCGACCGGCGATATCGGCTACATGGATGAGCGCGGACTGGTAGCCATCAATGATCGAAAAAAGCAACTTATCAAGGTTCGCGGATGGGCGGTATTCCCCAAAGAGGTTGAAGAGTTGGTGGGCAACCACCCCATGGTTTCCGAAGTGGCTGCGGCGGGCCTGCCCGATCCCGACATGGGGGAAGCCATCAAAGTATGGGTTGTCCTGAAACCGGAGGCCAGAGGTAAAATAAGCGAGGACGAGTTGCGGAGTTGGTGTAAGGAAAATATGACCCATTACAAGGCGCCGCGCTACGTGCAGTTTCAGGATGACCTCCCCAAAACGCTGGTGGGCAAGGTGTTGCGCCGGGAGCTTCAGGAGGCCGATCCAATCTTCAAAAAACACAACGAATCTTCATGATTCTGATGACGCAGGGGATGACGCGGGGGCCTCTTCACACGAAAAGGCCCCTTTTTGCCTTTCAGGCTCCCCATTTTCATCTTCCTTTTGTGGGAGCCTATGAATCGACGCGTCCCGGTAATCCAATCGTCGGGAGTTTGACAGAAAGGACTCAATCGATTAATATTTTTTTTAATGAAGATTCTTATAAGCGGTTGTTTTTACGAGAAAAGCTATGAGTCCGGTTTTTGACCGAAACTCTGCTGAAAGGTTCGATTGGTGGAGAAGAACGCCGGAGGGCCAGCGCGCGCTTGATCTGGAGCTTGGCTTGATCAAGCGGGTCATGAAGCCCCAAGTGGGCGAGTCTGTCCTGGATGTGGGGTGCGGGCCCGCGTTTCATCTGCGAAAGTTCCGCGACTGGAACATGCGGCCCGTGGGAATCGACGCTTCCGCGGCCATGGTGGAATTCGCCCGGCAACGGGCGGGCTTTCACATTCCGGTTTTCCATGGCGCCGCGGAGAACCTGCCTTTTGAAGACCGGAGTTTCGATATTGTCCTCTTCAATACCTCTCTTGAGTTTATAGACTCTCCTGATTCCGCGTTGCGGGAAGCGGTGCGAGTGGCGAGGAAAAAGCTGATGATCGTCATCTTAAACGCTTATTCCCTGCTTTCGCTGAGCTTGCGGGTTACACGTATATTCAAGAACGATTGTTATCATCAGGCCCGGCTGCTCAATCTATGGACATTGAGAAAGCTGATACGAAGTCATGTCGATCTCGGCAAATTGTACTGGGGGTCGAGTGTGTCGCTCCCTCTCTCGCAGGACGCCGACGCCGGGCTGGAATTGTCACGCGTCCAACTGCAAAACCCCTTCGGAACATACATAGCCATTTGCGCCGACCTGGTGATTCCCGTTCGGGAAAAAGAGTCCATTCGCAACAAGGCGTTGACCCAAAAAGTCCCCTCATGGGCGCAACAGTCTTACAGGTGCACATATGAAGATAGCTCTATTGTGGGAGAAAACAGAATCAAATAAGGTACATTGTTTTCTGTGCGCGCATGGATGTGTCATTGCTCCCGGAAAACGGGGCTTTTGCGGCGTTCGGGAAAACCGGAATGGACAATTATACTCCCTGGTCTATGGAATGCTCATTGCCCAAAATGTCGATCCCATTGAGAAAAAGCCTTTATTCCACGTTCACCCGGGGTCCTTGTCCTATTCCATCGCCACGGTCGGCTGCAACTTTAAGTGCTCATTCTGTCAGAACGCCGACATATCACAAATGGTGGCGGATCATGGCAGGATCACGGGCCGTGAAGTCAGCGCTCAAACCGTGGTGGAAAGCGCCAGAAACGCCAAGTGCAAGTCAATCGCCTACACCTATACCGAACCGACCATCTTCTTCGAATATGCGCTGGATACCTCACGACTGGCTGTAAACAAGGACATTATCAACGTCTTTGTCAGCAACGGCTATATGTCAATGGAGTGCCTGGAGCAGATAGCCCCCTACCTGGCGGCGGCCAACGTGGATCTTAAGTCTTTTCAAAACGCTTACTATAAGGAGCAATGCAAAGCCCGGCTTCAACCCGTCCTCGATTCGCTCACGAAGATGAAGGAATTGGGAATATGGTTGGAGATAACCACACTCCTTATCCCCGGATTGAATGATTCGGAGGAGGAGTTGAAGGACATCGCCAGGTTTATTTATGGGCTCGGACCGGAGATACCCTGGCATATCAGCCGCTTTTACCCGACCTACAAACTTGGACATGTTCCACCAACGCCCACCGAGCGTGTCCGTATGGCTCGGGATATCGGTTTGGCCGAAGGTCTGCGATTCGTTTATACAGGAAACCTACGAGGCGATGAAGGCGAAAAAACCTATTGCCCCGGTTGCGGCGCGTTACTCATAGACCGCGCCGGCTATACCATCCTCAGCAATAAGCTGCGTGGAGGGGCGTGCCCTGACTGTGGGGAGCGGATTCCGGGTATTGGAATGGAATAGCGCGATCAGGACTGGCGCTCCGGGGCTCGCCGTCAGATTAGTTTTTGTTCGGCGAGCGCAAAAAAAAAAGGACCCTGGCTTTACTGGTGAATTAAAGCTGAGGTCCCAATTTTATTTCTGTTTTTGTTTGACCTAGGCGTCGCCCGCCAATCTGGTCAATTCCTTTTTCAGTTTCTGAGGCTTAACAGGCTTGGCAATAATCGTACCGACGCCCATGTCTTCAAGGCTTGTCTTTTCTTCATCGCTGAGTTCGGCTATAACGGCGACACGCGTGTCTTTCCAGGAATTAGTTTTGCCCAGGGTTTCGATTATCTTCATCCCTTCCATGCCGGGCGTATGGATATCGAGCAAGATCAGGTCCGGTTTAAAAGCGCCGAGTTCGACCAGCGCCGTTGTTCCTTCCTCGAAAGCCTTGAACTCCGCTTTGTCATTCACGCCTTCCAGAGATTTTTTTACCTGTTTCTGGTATTCGACATCTGCATCGATCATGAGAATCCGAAAGGCTTTCTGTTCTTGAAGTTCGCCTGTCGGCACGTTATATTTTTTCATGAACGTCAACAGACTCTCACGCGGCACTCTTCTTTCAGAGGCGGTTAAAGGAAGACGATAGGAATCGATCTCACCCGCGTCTATCCATTTCTGGACGGTTGCGATCGAAACGCCGCAAATCTTTGCGATTTGCCCTGTCGTGAAGAACTTCTTTTTTGATAAGTCTTTGGCAGCCACGATTTTTGTTTACCCTCTCTGTTTAGATTTATTTAAATTTTTTCGCATAATGATAGACTTATTATAAAAAGTCAATTAAAAATATTTTAATATCCCACAACCTTTGGGCCCTTGGAGCCAGTAACGCACATAAATAGTGCAAAGTTTTTTAAATTAAAATAAATCGGCCATTTTATCTCGCTGGAAAGCATTTTTATATGCGCATATATTATTGACTGTTTTTAAGTAAAATCACTGTTTTTGTACATTTTTTGATATATCATCTCTATACTCTTCATCATATTCATATTTAGCTTTATTCAACCATATCATAACTATTATTTTGCTTGTGAGGCGCGGAGTCGCGCTTCATAAAATAAATTTACCAGATTAATCGAGCCTCTCCGAGGCTAAATATTTTTTTGTCTTTTTCTGCTATATTTTATGTTATCCATTTTTATTCTAATATAGATTACTTTATATAGGCAATATAAATCAGTTTCTTACTATTACTCAATTAAATTACTGCTAAATTATTCATTTTTAAATATACGCCCTCCTTCAAGCGCTTGCCTCTTGCACTCCTGGCTTGAAATACCCGTCTATCTACGGTAAGAAACTATCTTCTCTCGTTTCGTTTGATCTGGCAACTTTTAAATTAGTAGAGCTCCGTATTTCGCGCAGGCGCGGCGAGCGCCCGGCGCATAAGGGATGATACCCTCAAGAACCTAATAACCCTTATAAACAGCGCTACATTTACTCAAGAGGAGGTTAAAAGCATGCGTCTTATTCTGTTGGGAGGACCGGGGGCCGGAAAAGGCACTCAGGCGAATTACATCAAGGAAAAGTTCGATATTCCCCAGATATCAACCGGCGATATGCTCCGCGCGGCGGTTAAGGCGGGCTCCGAACTCGGCAAGCAGGCAAAGGAAGTAATGGACGCGGGAAAACTCGTGCCCGACGACGTCATCATAGGGCTGGTAAAAGAACGGATCACTCAACCGGATTGCCGGAAAGGGTTTTTGTTTGACGGCTTTCCCCGCACCATCCCGCAGGCCGACGCCATGAAAGACGCCGGGGTGGAAATCGACGCTGTCGTGGATATCAATGTGCCCGATCAGGAAATCATCAAGCGAATGAGCGGGCGTCGGGTCCATCTCGCCAGTGGCCGAACCTATCATATCGTCTTCAATCCCCCCAAACAGGAAGGGAAAGACGATGTCACCGGTGAGCCTCTGATTCAGCGCGAAGACGATCGTGAAGATACCGTGCGCAAACGTCTGGACGTTTACCACTCTCAGACCGAACCTCTGATCGACTATTACAAGAAATGGGAGAGCACGGGAGATTCCATCGCCCCCAAGTATGTCCGTATTGAAGGCGTGGGAAAAGTCGATGAAATTCGCGACCAGATCTTCGCCGCGTTGGGAAAAATAAAATAAGCCCAACCATCAAAAGAAAATCGGGGAGCCCTCACACCGACTCCCCGATTTTCTTTATAAAACGGACCTTTTAATTGGTGAGGTTTTCGAATATTCCTGCAGCTCCCATGCCTCCGCCAATGCACATGGTCACCATGCCATACCGTCCGCCTTTTCTTTTCAGTTCGTACATAAGCTGAACGGTCAGCTTGCCGCCGGTGCAACCCAGCGGGTGCCCCAAGGCTATGGCGCCCCCATTGGGATTGACGTTGTCCGGATTCATATCAAGTTCCCGGATACAGGCCAAAGCTTGGGAAGCGAACGCTTCGTTCAATTCGACCAGGTCGATATCGGACATCTTCAAGCCGGCCTTTTTCAGGGCCTTGGGAATAGCCACGATCGGCCCTGCGCCCATTAGCTCGGGCGGCACGCCGCCTACGGCGAACGTTACGAAGCGCATTAAGGGCTTCAGACCGTACTCTTTTACCTTTTCCTCGGACATCAGCATGACCACCGCCGAACCGTCACTCATCTGGCTGGAATTGCCGGCGGTTACACAGCCACCGGCTTTGAATACCGGTTTCAGCGAAGCCAGGCCTTCCAGCGTGGACGGCCGGGGCCCTTCATCGACCTTAAATTCCACGACCTTATCTTTTATACCGCCTCCGGCGTTTGGTTCCCTGAAATGAACCTCCAGGGGCGTGATTTGCTCGTCAAATCTGCCTTCTTGTATGGCTGCCAGGGCCAATTCGTTGCTGCGCAGGCCGAATTTGTCCTGATCCTCGCGACTGACGCCATATTTGGCAGCCACATTCTCCGCGGTCAGCCCCATGCTGCACCACGCTTCAGGATATTCCGCCGCCAGATCCGGATTGGGAGAAAAATTAAATCCGGTCATGGGTACCAGGCTCATGCTCTCCGTGCCGCCCGCCACCACGACATCGCTCTGACCGGACATGATTTCCATCGCTCCGATGGCGATGGTCTGCAGCCCCGATGAACAAAACCTATTAACCGTCACACCGGGCACGGTCACCGGATAACCGGCCTGAAACAGGGCCAGCCTGCTGAAATTAAGTCCCTGGCAGGCCTCGGGACTTGAGATGCCCATGACGACGTCGTCGACATCCTCCGGTTTTACGCCGGGAGCGCGATTGATAATCTCTTTCAGAGTCGCGGCCGCCATATAGCCGGGATGCGTATTGCGCAATGTTCCCCTTTTCGCTCTTCCGATAGCGGTGCGGACTCCTGCGACGATATATGCTTCTCTCATAGTTTTTTCTCCTATGATTTTTTAAGTTCCCGGTTAGTTGCGCAGGGGTTTGCCCTTTTCGAGCATATGCTGCATTCGGTCCTGCGTTTTCGGATCGCCGCACAGTGAAACAAACGTTTCGCGTTCCAGATCCAGGAAATATTGCTCGTCCACCCAGGCCGGCGCGCTCAGAGCGCCGCCGCACAAAACATACGCCAGCTTCTTTGAAACCGTCACATCGTGATCGGTGATGTAATTGCCTTGTCTCATCTGCCAGATAAGCGCGTTGACCGCGGCGATGCCGCGTTCGCCGATGGCGTAGAGCTTCTGCGGCGCCGGCGGCGTATACCCGAGGTCATGCATGTTGATGACCATTTGCTTGGCGTCGTGCAGTATATGGTCGGCGTTCATCACGATACGGTCGGCCACGCTGAGAAATCCCCATTCCTGCGCCTCCAGCGCGCTCATGGAAACTTTCGCCATGCCGACCTTTTCGAACACACTTTGTATGAACAAAAGGGCGTCGGCGTCCGGCGCGATGGCCATTGAGGGAGACACCACCCGCCGTACCATTTCCTTGCAGCCGCCGCCCGCGGGGATCAAGCCGACTCCGACTTCCACAAGCCCCATGAACAGATCGCCCGCCGCGCATATCCGGTCGCCGGCCATGGATATTTCCGCTCCGCCGCCGAGCGCCATGCCGAACGGCGCCACTACCACCGGCCGCGCGCATTTTCGCAAGGACATAAGAGTATTTTGCAGGTCGGATACCCCCTTGTGCAGCGCCTCCCACTGTTTCTGCTTGGCGGCCATGAGCATCAGAAAAATGTTGGCTCCCACGCAGAAATTCTGACCATGATTACCGATGACCAGACCTTTGAAGTTGCGTTCGACTTCTTCGACGGCGAAATTGGCCATGTCGACGATATAATTATCGATGGCGTTCATTTTGGAATGGAATTCCAGGCAGGCGACGCCGTCGCCCATATCCACCAGACTCGCGCTGGGGTTCTTCTTGATGAGTTGGCCTCGTTCCTTGAGCGAAGCAAGGTTGACAACTCGCGGGCTGACCGGAACACCCGCATACGACTTTGAGGCCAGGTCCCAATATTTAAGGGTATCGCCCTCCTGTTTATAGAACGATCCCGCGCCAGCCTGAAGCATCTCCTTCACCCATGGCGCGACCTTTATGTTTTCCGCTTCCATGCGCGCCACGGTTTCCTGCACGCCCAGAGCGTCCCATATTTCAAACGGTCCCATCTCATGGCTGAAGCCCCACTTGATGGCTCGATCAATGGAGACGATGGTGTCGGCTATCTCCGGAACCCTGCGCGACGAGTAGGAAAGGTCGGCGCTCAGGACGGCCCATACCATCTTGCCCACCTTGTCTTCGGTCTGAACGAGATGGCGCAGCCGTTCCGCCAGGTTGCCGATGCCTTTGGCTTTTTTCAGGCTGGGGAGATCGGGTTTCTGCTGGTCCCGATATTCGGCGGTGCCGAGATCCACCACGTCGAATTCTTTCTTCCCGCCTTCGCCTTTTTTCATTTTATAAAAACCGGCCTTTGCCTTGCGGCCCAGCCGGCCCGACTCGACCATGGCGGACATCAGCTTGCCCGTTTTCTCGGAACGGAAAATCTCCCGGTCTTCGTCGTTGGGAATAGCCGGATAAAGATTCTCCACCACGTGCTTGTTGACGTCCAGCCCCACGAGGTCCATGAGCTTGAAGGTGGCTGTTTTCGGTCTGCCCATGAGCGGCCCGGTGATGGCGTCCACCTCTTCCACCGAGTAATCGTTTTCAATGGCGTAATTGATGATAAAAGTTCCGTCGTACGCCAGCAGCCTGTTGGCTATGAAGTTGGGCGAATCCTTGCAGACCACCACACCCTTCCCCAGGAGGAATTCGCCGAATCGAAGCATGTAATCCACCACTTCGGGATCGGTGTCATCGGTGGGAATGATTTCCAGTAACTTCAGCCAGCGGGGGGGATTGAAAAAGTGGGTTCCCAGAAACCGCTTCCTCAGATCGGGATCAAAGCCGGCCGCGATGTCTTTGATCGGCAAACCGGACGTGTTGGACCCGATAATAGCCGTATCCTTGACAAACGGCCTAATCTTTTCGAACAGTGATCGTTTGACGTTCAGATTCTCCAGCACAACCTCGATGATAAGGTCGGCGTCTTTGAGCCATTCTAGATTGTCCTCGAGATTGCCCGCTCGGATGAGTTCGGCGCGGCTTTTGCTGAACAGCGCAGGCGGTTTGGATTTCAGAATGGCCTGATAACCGCTGTTTACAATGCGGTTCCGTACCTGGGGGCTCTCCAGGGTCAGGCCCTTTGCTTCTTCTTCCGGGGAAAGTTTGTTCGGGACAATATCCAACAATGTGCACCGTAGACCCGCGTTAGCGGCATGAGCGGCTATACCTCCGCCCATGACACCGGCGCCAATCACGGCGACGTGCCGAACCTGATAACTCATGGGTTACCTCCTGAGTCTCTAGTGTAAACGATAAAAGGATCAATCAAGGGCGTGCGAACTGTGGTGGAGCAAAAGGCGTGCCGCGCTGTTTTGAGATCGTTATACTGAATACATTCGACCGACGATAAAACGTCGTACGCTCGCGCGCGGGCGCAAACTGCCCATAAAAGAGGCTGAGTTTTTCGACAATTTTGTATGGCGGTTTAAGTAGTTACAACAAATTCGGTCTCTGTTCCGGCGCCCGCTTCAAGTTCTTTCGGGAAGCCCATCTCCGGATCGGGCCGCGCGTGTCGCCTCCAGCGGCAACCAGAAAAAAGGCCACAGGAATTGTCGATATTCCGACATTATGAGGCGGCCGCTTTGGTCCACGGTTTTTCTATACCCAGCTTTTTCATGCGCGAAAGCAGCGTTGAGCGATTAAGCCCCAAAACCTCCGCCGCGCCTCCCTTTCCGGCGACCTTCCAGCCGGTTCGGTTGAGCGCCCGCACAATATAGTCCCGCTCCAGTTCGACTAATGTGGGCCAACCCTCGATCTCAACGCCCTTGTCGGCGGCCTCGGTGGGCAGGAAAACAGTGAATTCGCCGGGCGCTGATAGTATGGCCGAGCGTTCCATGACATGTTTCAATTCCCGCACATTGCCCGGCCAATGATAGGACAACAGTTTCTTCATATTTTTCTGCGTTATACCGGGAAACGACTTTCCCAGTTTTCTTCCCGACACGGCGACAAAATAATAGGCGAGCGGTGGTATGTCCTCGGAGCGTTTGCGCAGCGGCGGCACTTCGATGGGAAACACATTGAGCCGGTAATAAAGATCGGAACGGAATCTGCCCGCCCGGACCTCCTCGGAAAGTATGCGGTTGGTCGCCGCCACCACCCGCACGTCAACCTTGAACGTCTTTACCCCGCCGATTCGCTCGAATTCTCCTTCCTGCAGCACACGCAGGAATTTAGCCTGGGCTTCGGCCGGCAGTTCGCCTATTTCGTCCAGGAAAATAGTTCCGCCGTCGGCCAGTTCGAACCTGCCGATCCGGCTTTTGTCGGCTCCGGTAAAGGCCCCCTTTTCATGCCCGAACAGCTCCGATAAAATGAGCGTCTCGGGCATGGCGGCGCAGTCGACTCTGATAAACGGCTTTTCCGCCCGCGCGCTGCGGCGATGAACTTCGCGCGCCACCAGGTCCTTTCCGACACCGGTTTCTCCCGCTATAAGCACCGCCGTATCCGTTTCCGCCACTTTCGCCGCCAGAGACACCACGCGAGCCATTTCCTGGGAGGCGAACACGATTTCACCGCTGCGCTGACTTGAACTCGTCTCTTCCTGGTAATAGTCTTTTTCTTCCGCAAGTTTTTGGTTCAACCGTTCGATTTCGGCAAACGCGCGCGCATTTTCAAGAGAAGCGGCCATCTGCGTGGCGAACGCCTGCACCATGTCCACATCTTCTTCCTTGAGCGCGCCGCGCAGGAGACGGTTGTCCTGATAGATCACCCCCACAATCTTGTCGCGCAGGATGAGCGGCGCCGCCAGGGCTACGCGAGGCGATTCGGAATCCGGACTCTCATTCCACTCTTGGATGGCGCCTTTTCCCGACGTGGCGACCTTACGGATGAAATCCATGGATGCCGAAAAAGTGCCCTGCCCGGCTATCTCGCTCGAAAGGCCGCGCGACGCGACCAATTCCAGCGCCCCGCCTTTATAGAGGAACAGCCCCCCCCGCTCCGCCCCTGTGAGCCGATTAATGGTATCTATGGCCTGGCGGATGAGTCTTTCCCGGTCCAGAAGCGTCCCCAGGGACTTGCTTATTTCGTTAATCGCTCTCAGCAGCAGCCTGTACGTGGACTCCGTCCCCATTACGTGGCTGAGCTGTCTGGGCATGAAACTCGTGCCGCATTCCTTGATGACGCTCCCGCTTCGGCGCAGTTTTTCCGCCGCTTCCTCGCGTCGTCCCAGATCATAGAGCAGACTGGCCTGATTCACGCGCAGCCGGGCCAGGGCGAGAAGAAACCCGTGCTCCACCAGGGGCTGTTCCAGCTTTTGCAGCTTTTTGAGGGCCGCCTCCGCGGTGATGCGAACGGGATAATTCTTCATGGTTTCGAACATGGCGATAATGGCTTGCGAACCCGAGTGACCCCGACTTTTTTCGAGCCGCTCGGCCATGATGTCCCGGAACCTCAGAAGCCCCAGTTCCCCGGCCTCGTTGTCGCCGAGGCCGCTGAGCGCCACCGCCACCTCATACCCTGAAGGATTGAAGAAATTGCCGATTCTGTGTCCCGTGCGAAACAAACGCTCCAGGTAGGGCGCTATTTCCGCCAGGTCCCCGCCGTGGAAACGCAGATACATCATCCCCCAGGCCCATACCGAATGCGCTATGAGCTGTTCCTTCCACTCCGGTTCCTTGGTGAGCCGGAGAAACTCCTCTTCGGCTTGTCTGAGCCGTCCAGACTCCAGAAGCACGGACGCCACGATTCCGCGCGCCCACAGCGCCACTGACCGGTACCCCAGATTTCGCGCTTTTTCCAGGATGGCGTCCAACAGGCCTAACGCGCGCGAAATGCGGCCCGATAACGAATAGCAGTGAGCCAGCAGATTGCAGGTCGCCAGGGATATGGGGTCCTCCGGAAGAATTTCGGTATCTCCCAGCGTGGATTCATACCGCTCGATCGCCTCGCCAAACCGACCCCGCAAGTAAAGGACCGTGCCCGAACAGAGGGTCGCGATCCGGCGGGAATCGGCGTCGTCCAGCGCCTGTCCGCGTTCCCACGCTTCGTCGCAAAACGGCTCCACTTCGCTCATATGCCCGAGCCCCAGATGGCCCATGGCGCCATAGAGCAGGCTTTGTATGACCAGTTGATCGGTCGGCAAATCACGCGCCCGTTCCAGCGCTTCGTCCAGCACATGACCGAGTTTCATTTTGCGTCCGAAAGACGGGTCACCTTCCGTGGCCGCCACAAAAGCCTGCAGAAACAACCGGTTATTCGATTCCGACCTCTCCACCTCCTGAAGAAGGTCAAGAACACGCTCCATGGAAGTGACGCCTTCCTTTGTCTCGCCTTGCAGCAGACGTCGGGCGCCGGTCGCAAAAAGTAGCCGCGCCGCTTCCTCCTGCTTTCCCGCCTGTTCCAGGTGGAAAGCAATTTTCAGATCGCGCCGAACGCCCGCCGGCAAGGCGGCTTGGATATAGCGCGCCATGCGTTCATGGTCTTCGGCGGTATAGACGCTTTCGAGCTGAGGCCACCATTCAAATTTTTTGGGCGATTTCAGAAAAGCGAACACTCCGGGCCCTTTTTCCGGCAGGGGCTTGATCCAATTGTTTTTCCGCCACTGCTGAATCGCTCCAAAGAGGAATGACGGCTTCTCCTGGGTGAAGTCGCTTAACGCGTCAACATCGAAAAAGGCTATGCGTTCCGCAAGGAGCGCGGCCACCGACAAGGCCCGAATTTCACGATGAGAAAAGTTCATTGCCCAACCTCTAAAAGTTCCGTGAAAGGAATTGGTTCAACAGTTTGACTGTTGAATCGTAGCTGACAAATTACAGGGAAGGAGATCCGTTCTCAGACTAAATAACCCAGGTCTAGGTGTCAAGAAAAATGACGATATATCGGCAAGTGTTGAAATGAAACCATATTCTCATGAGCCGTATCCCCGAAAACCTCAGCAAACTCAAAAAATACCAGCGATTTCACATTCCGGTTGGTTGGCGCCCTATTTGCTCATGATTTTTGAAAATAATTCCCTCAATTTGTAGCGCGCACGTTACCGCAGACTCATTTTCAAGCCCATATTCGCTGCTGACGCGGCGTTGTGGAGATTAAGGAGGAGAAGTCATGGCTACAGTACAGACTATTATCGATGGTTTGCCCGACGCTTTTCAATCCGACGCCGCCGCAGGAGTGGACGCAGTTTTCCAGTTTGATATTAGCGGCGAACAAGCGGCTGTTTATCACCTCATTGTCAAGGACGGCGCGCTCACGATCAACCAGGGGCCTCATGCCGATCCCAATGTGACCCTGAAAGCCGACACGCCCGACTTTATCGCCCTCATGACAGGCGAAATCGACGGTATGTCCGCGTTCATGTCCGGGAAACTCCAGGTCGAGGGAGACCTGATGCTGGCTCAAACTTTCGCGACGCTTTTCAGAACCTGATTCTTTCCCCCTCCGCAGGGAGCGTCGCGCTCCCTGCGATTTGCCATTTTCATATCCCCCCGGAATCTTTTCCACTCAGCCATGCGCTTGCAATCCATCGCGATTTCCGTTTATGTAAGCCGGATAAACGAGCATATCAACGGGTTAGAAACTCATATTGATATTTATTTCCGCGAGAGTGGGACACACGCATGACCGGGGCGCAAAAAGCGGATAAAATACAACGTATCAGAGAGAACCTGCTGGACAAAGCCGGCAGGTGCGATCTCTGTCCGCGGCGGTGCGGGATCAACCGCAGCGCGGGCGAACGAGGCTATTGCCAGGCGCCCGGCTATCTGAACGTGGCTTCCACCTGTCTGCATAGAGGCGAAGAACCGTTTCTCAGCGGAACGCGCGGGTCCGGGACTATCTTCTTTACCCATTGCGCGCTGCGGTGCGTCTTTTGTCAGAATTTCCAGATCAGCCATGAGGGGCTGGGCCAGCGAATGGAAGCGCGGGAGCTGGCGGAGCGGATGCTGGGCCTACAGCGGCGGGGAGCGCACAATATAAATCTGGTTTCGCCCACTCCCTATCTTCCGTGGATACTCGAGTCTCTGGAGATCGCCTGCCGAAACGGCCTGACCCTCCCGCTGGTTTACAATACCCATGGATATGAGTCGGTGGAAATCATAGAGAAACTGGAAGGGATTGTGGATATCTATCTTCCGGACCTGAAATACGCCGACCCCAAAATCGCCGCGCGCTATTCCGGGGCTGAAGATTACCCGGAAATCGGCGCAATGGCGGTGAAAACCATGTACGAGCAGGCAGGGCCGCTCAGGACGGACGCCGATGATATCGCCGTGAGCGGAATCATAGTGCGCCATCTGGCGCTGCCGGGGCATATTCAAAACAGCCTGGACGCGCTCGACTTTTTGGCCCACCTCGACCGGGAGCTGGTGGTTGCGATTATGGGGCAATACTTTCCCACCCACAAATCACAAACACTCCGGCCCATCGACCGCAGGCTTACCCAGGAGGAGTATGACGTCATCCTGGACCACGCCATCGATTTGGGTTTGGAGAACAGCCTCATACAGGAACTGGATAGCGCCGAGTGCTATGTGCCCGATTTTACACAGGAACATCCTTTCGAAAGCTCGGAGCAAGGCCACACCGTGGTGAGTGAAAACAAGTGAGGCGCCCCACGAATTCCCGACGGTCCGCGCCAACCTGCGCTCCATACAGACGCGTCTTCATGGTCCTCCGCGCGGAATGTTTCCGGCCGCGCTGGAAAGATCGGTTGCAATCTGATATGAAGGGTTGCGCGAAGCGCACGGAATGATTGAATTTAACTTACACAATATATTTACGAACTGCAGGCGTGAGGTAGCTTGACAATGGACGTTCCCATTGTAGCCATAACCGGATACTCCGACTCCGGCAAAACCACCTTGATCGAAAAACTGATTCCGCGTCTGGTGGCCAGAGGCTTAAAAGTCGGCACTATAAAACATGACGCTCACGGTTTCGACATGGATCATCAGGGTAAGGATTCCTACCGCCATAAGCGCGCCGGAGCGAGTACGACGGTGATCGCCTCGCCGCGCCAGGTCGGAATGGTGAAAGACGTGGAAATCGAGCCGGGTCTGGAGGAACTGGCCGAGCTTTATCTCTCGGATGTCGACTTGATCGTAGCCGAAGGTTACAAGGGGAGCAGAGGACCGAAAATAGAGATCTACCGGAAAGGGCAACGCGAGAAGCTGTTCGGGCGGCCGGAAGATGGGTTGATTGCGGTCGCTTGCAATTGTGAGGTCGAAACCGAAGTTCCCCGTTTTGATCTCAACGACGTCGAGGCTATAGCGGATTTTGTTTTTCTGCGTTTCGGATTCGAAAAAACCGCGGCAAGCCTGTCGTCACCCCCCAAATTTGCCGACGCGCAGGCGCGAAAATAAATCTCCGCCGCCTCATCTCCATTGAAATACGTTCGCGATAAACGTTTTTTAAAAAATTCTGTGATATCCATTTAAATCGATTTCATACTGTACTATACTCTGTTTTCTCATAAAGCCCGACTCGCGAATCTAATATCCGATGAAAGATTTTTTTAAATTAAAAACTCCTCAAGAGGTTCTCTCCCTTGTTGGATCGTTGTTTGAACCGGTTGAGGCTGAGACCGAAGAGCTCACGGCGTCGATCGGGCGCGTGCTGGCCGAGGACATAGGCGCTCCTCACGATATTCCGACTTTCAAGCGCTCCTCCATGGACGGTTACGCGGTAAAAGCCAGAAACACCTTCGGCGCCACCGAAAGCCTGCCCGCTTTGCTCACCGTTGTCGGGGAGATAGCCATGGGCGATACTCCCTCGTTCGAGCTAAAACCGGGCCAGACCGCGAAGATATGGACCGGCGGAATGCTGCCAGACGGCGCCGACGCGGTGGTGATGATCGAACATTCACACGCCCTGGACAGCGAAACCGTCGAACTCGCCAAAGCGGTATCGCCGCTGGAAAATGTTATCCAGCCCGGCGACGACATAAAATCCGGCGTCGCGCTGTTGCGTCGCGGGATGATGTTGCGCCCGCAGGATGTTGGATTGCTGGCGGGCCTGGGGATTGGCGAAGTTCCCGTCTATCGCCGGTTGAAAGCCGCGGTCATTTCTTCCGGAGACGAGCTGATCGGTTTGAGAGATCCCCTTACGCCCGGAAAAGTGCGGGACATGAACACCTATACCATTGGCGCGCGACTCAGCGCCATGGGCGTTGAGCCTCTATACATGGGAGTCGTCCGCGACAACTATGAAGCGTTGCATGATGCCTTGGATAAGGCCCTGGCCTCTTGCGATCTGGTACTGCTCTCGGGCGGTAGTTCCATGGGCGCGAGGGATTATACGGTACAGGTGTTCGAAAGTTTCCCCGGCGCGCAAATTCTGGTCCATGGCGTAGCCATCAAACCCGGGAAACCGACTATTTTAGGGAAAAAGGGCAATCAGGCGTTGTGGGGACTCCCCGGTCACGCGGTTTCGGCCATGATTATTTTCTCGGTCCTGGTGGAGCCGCTCATCCACCGTCTGTCCGGAAGGGTCGATTCGGGAACACATGCCATAACCGTAAAAGCCTCGTTGGAGCGGAACCTCGAATCCGCCACGGGCCAGGAAGACTATATAAGGGTCAAACTGATCCGAACCGGCAACGGCCTGAAGGCGCGGCCCGTATTGGGCAAATCGGGGCTTATTTCTACCATGGTCGAGGCGGATGGTTTGGTTCGCATACCCATGGAAGCCGAGGGTTTATATCAGGGGGACGAAGTCGAAGTGATACCGTTTGAACGCGAATACGGTGGCCATTGATGAAGCGTCGCGTGTTTCTTAAGATGAAATCGGTGGAGGAGGCCCGAACCCAGTTCCTGGAAAGATTCGGCGCTCCGAAAGCAGGCGGAACAGAAGTCGTTCCCACTCCGGAGGCGCTTTTCAGGGTAACGGCGGAAGCGGTGTACGCGCGCATATCCTCCCCCAATTATCACTCGGCCGCCATGGACGGCGTGGCCGTGGACGCCAAGATAACCTACGGTACCACAGAGCGGAATCCCATGATCCTGAAGCTGGGCAAAGACGCCGAATGGATCAATACGGGCCATCTGCTCCCCTCAGGGGCCGACGCAGTGATCATGGTGGAAAAGCTCCACCAGATCGATGAAGAGACCCTGGAAATCAGCGCTCCCGCCCATCCCTGGCAAAACGTCAGAAAAGTGGGAGAAGACATTGTGGCCACCGAGCTTCTTCTGCCCCAAAATCATCTCATCCGAGCCTACGATCTGGGGGCGCTTATTGGCGGAGGTGTTTTTGAACTCCTCGTAAGGGCCCGTCCGCGGGTGATCATAATACCCACGGGAAACGAACTGGTGGATTTCAAGGCTCTGGCCCGTCCCGAAGACCTGCGGGAGGGACAGATTCTGGAATATAACTCCATTGTGCTTTCAGGGCTCGTTCGCGAAAGCGGCGCCGTCCCCGAGGTGTATCCGCTGGTTGAAGATCGGCTCGATGCCATAAAAAACACGCTTCTGCGCGCGGCGGACAGCGGCGCGGACCTGATCATTATCAATGCGGGATCTTCCGCCGGAAGCAAGGACTACACCTACCACGCCATCAACGAACTGGGCGAAGTGTTTACGCATGGCGTATCCATGATGCCCGGAAAACCGACGATTTTGGGCGCGCTGCGTGAGACCCCGGTGGTGGGCAACCCCGGATACCCCGTTTCGGCGACACTTTCGTTTGAGCAGTTTGTACGGCCCCTCCTGTACCGATTGCGTGGGTTGTCCGAGCCGCCCGCCCCGACAATCAAGGTTTTTCCCACCCGCAATATTCCCTCCAGGCCGGGGATCGAGGAATTCGTGCGGGTCAATATCGGCGCGGTAAGCGACAAAGTTGTAGCCACGCCGCTTCCCCGCTCGGCCGGGTCCATAACCACACTGACCAGGGCTGAAGGGATTATCCGCATTCCCTTGATGAGCGAGGGGCTTTCACAGGACGACGAGGTCGAAGCCGAGTTGCTGGTGGACCGGTCGGAGATCTATAAAACCGTGGTTTTGATTGGAAGCCACGACATCACGCTGGACGTGCTGGCCGATGAGATCCGCCGCACGGGTCGGGGTTTTCGGATTTCCTCGGGAAACGTGGGAAGTCTTGGCGGGCTGATGGCCCTTCGCAAAGGCGTGGCCCACGCCGCCGGTTCTCATTTGCTCGATACGGAAACCGGCGAATACAATTACAGCTATATCGAGAGATATCTCAAAGGCGTTCAGGTCGCGTTATATCAACTCGTGTGGCGTGAACAGGGCTTGATCGTAAAAAAAGGCAATCCGCTCGACGTTAACGGCGTGGAAGACCTTCAACGGCCTGACGTCCGGTTTGTAAACCGCCAGGCCGGATCCGGGACTCGCATCCTTCTGGACTACAAGCTTGCTCAAATTGGACTGGACGGAAGCGCAATCAAAGGTTACGATCATGAGGAATATACTCACATGGCGGTGGCGGTCGATGTCAAAAGCGGCGCCGCTGACGCGGGACTGGGAATTTACGCCGCCGCTAAAGCGCTGAACCTGGATTTTGTTCCGGTAACTCAGGAACGGTATGATCTGGTCATACCACACGGTTTCCTAGAGCGGGAAAATGTGCAAATGCTTCTGGACATTGCCCGTTCCGGACAATACCGGAAGCGTGTCTCCCGGTTGGGTGGGTACGAAGCTTCCGAAAGCGGCAAACTTTTGAGGGTAATCGGATGAAAAGCACCGCTACTTTGCACCCAAAGAAAATTCGTTTGAGATCGCGCGTCTGGATAGAGAACGACAACGGCGACATCGTCATGGGCGAGGGACGCGCGAAAATTCTGGAATTCATCGAACGCACCGGTTCCATCAACAAAACGGCCAAAGAGCTCGGCATGTCCTACCGGGGGGTTTGGGGGAAGTTGAAAGCGACCGAAGAAGCGCTGGGCTTGAAATTCGTGAGTAGTGAAGGCAGGTCCGGCTCCAATCTGACCCCCGAAGGCAAACGCTTTCTGGATCGGTATCTTGAGCTGAAAGAGCGATGCATACGCGAGGACGACCGCGTATTCGCGGAAATATATGGAGAGAATCACAATACCGGCCACTGACGCGGTCGTTTGGAGTCAACCCTCCGCAGCGGGAATTCCTATGCCCCAAAACGCCGCCGGCCAACAATTCGGACGGAAAGATCAATGACCCAGAATATCCATAAAGGACAGTACGCCTCCAAGCATCCCGCCGGGACCGAACCGGACCATGAGATCGTCGAAGCGTTGAAGGACAAAATCGACGAGGGCTCGGTTACGTGCGCGGCCGCCTTTGGAATTGCCGAGAAGCTGAATGTCGAGCCGCGGCGCGTGGGTATGACCATCGACCTTCTTAATATCAAGATCAGCAAGTGCCAGCTTGGGCTTTTCGGGTACGAACCCAACAAAAGCGTTGTACAACCGGCCAAAGAGGTTTCCGAAAATTTGCGGTCCGCCATTCACGCGGCGCTCGCGGATGGACGCCTGCCGTGCGCCACCGCATGGAAAATCGCCCGGAACTTTAAAATTAAAAAAATGGATGTGTCATCCGCGTGCGAGATGTTAGGCCTAAAAATAAAACCCTGCCAGCTTGGAAGCTTCTGAAATATCCGCCAAACGAATATTAGCTATTCCGCAGTATTGATTTTTATAACGTTTCTCACCTATAATGGATCGATTTTTCACGCGCGCATGCTTCCTCACTTGTTCTAAGGCGTTTATTCTCAGCATGATCCGATGCCCGGACAGCGCAGGGGCATGAGGGAAATCGACAAGGAGAACTCTCAATGGATCTCGAATACACCATAACAACGTGTCCATACTGCGGTTGCGGCTGCGGTTTAGTGCTTGAATCGCTCGACGGCGAACTGACCGCGACATACCCCTGTAAAACCAGTCCGGTTAATGAAGGGAAACTGTGCATCAAGGGTTGGAACGCCCATGAGTTCGTGCATAGCCCCAAACGACTGACCAAGCCGCTTATCAAAAAAAATGGAGATTTTGAAGAGTCATCATGGGATGAAGCGCTCGATCTGAGCGTGAAAAAGTTGAAAGAAATCGTTGATAAACATGGCCCGGACAGTGTCTTCTTCTGCGCGTCAGCCCGATGCACGAACGAAGAGAACTATCTCATGCAGAAGTTCGCCCGCGCCGCCGTGGGAACCAACAATGTCGATCATTGCGCCAGGCTCTGACACTCTCCGACCGTGGCCGGTCTGGCCATAGCCTTCGGAAGCGGCGCCATGACTAACTCCATTGAGGAGATCCAGGGCGCCGACTGTATTTTCATCATCGGTTCCAACACCACTGTGGCCCATCCGCTTATCTCGCCGCGCATATTCAAAGCCCTCGAAAACGGCGCAAAACTTATTGTGGCCGACCCACGGCGTATTCAGCTCGCCGCCATGGCCGATGTGTACGCGCAGCACCGGTTGGGAACCGACGTGGCGCTTATCAACGGCATGATGCATGTCATCCACAAAAACGGGTGGCATGATGAAGCGTTCGTCAAGGAACGCACCGAGGACTTCGACAAGCTGCTGCGGGTGATCGAGCAGTATACCCCGGAGAAGGTGTCCGAAATCACCGGCGTGGCGGCCGAAACCATCGAGAAGATGGCCGAGCTGTACGGCAAGGCCGAACGCGCCAGCACACTCTACGCCATGGGCATCACCCAGCACATCACCGGCGTGGACAACGTAAAATCGCTCGCCAACCTGTGCATGCTCACCGGCAATATCGGCAGGGAATCCACGGGTCTCAATCCCCTTCGCGGACAGAACAATGTGCAAGGCGCGTGCGACATGGGCGGGCTTCCCAACGTATACCCCGGTTACCAGGTTGTCTCGGTGGAAGATCTGGCCGGAAAATTCGGCGGCGCCTGGGGCTCGAAGATGCCCACCAAGCCGGGAATGACCCTCACGGACGCGTTCCCCGCCATCGAAGAGGGGAAAATCAAGGCCATGGTGATAATGGGCGAAAACCCCTTGGTCAGCGACGCCGACGCGCATCACGTGGAAAAGGCCGTTGAAAAGCTGGAATTCCTGTTGTGCATTGACATTTTCCCCACCTCCACCACCAGGTTGGCGGACGTGGTTTTGCCCGCGGCGTCATTTGCGGAAAAAGACGGTACGTTTACCAACACCGAACGACGGGTCCAGCTCGTGCGCAAGGCCATCGAGCCTATCGGTGAGTCCCGTCCCGACTGGATGATTCTGCAGGAACTGTCCACAAGGTTCGGTTACAAGATGGAGTACGCTTCCCCCAAGGAAATCATGGACGAAATCGCCGGTCTGACTCCTTCTTACGGCGGCGTTTACTATGAGCGGCTGGAAGGAGACGGTCTGTGCTGGCCCTGTCCCACGCCTGAGCATCCCGGCACCAAATTCCTCCATGAAGGTAAATTCTCACGGGGCAAGGGACTTTTCCACGCCATCGAGTACCGGCCGCCCGCGGAACAGCCGGATGAAAATTTTCCGCTGTGGTTTACCACCGGGAGGGTGTTTACTCACTATCATACCGGAACCATGACGCGCAATTCGCCGTCGTTACATCACGAAATGGCCGAGGGATATGTGGAACTCCATCCGGGGGACGCTCACGAACTCGGATTGAAGGACGGCGAACTGGCGACCGTCAGCTCACGGCGGGGCGCTATTGACACAAGGGTATTTGTGACGGACCGGGTGGAAAAAGGAACCGCTTTCATGCCCTTCCATTTCGTCGAGGCGGCCGCTAATGTCCTGACCAACACCGCACGGGACGAAATTGCCAAAATTCCTGAATTCAAGGTATGCGCGGTAAAGATTGAAAAAGCGGCGTAACCCGTCGGTTCAGCTTAAAAACACGCAAAAGGGGCCGGGAAAATGGCCCCTTTTTTTAGCTCTCCTAGCAAAAAGATAACTTCTTCCCAGCCTGGAGCCTTAAAAAGACTTTTTTCGCTCAAAGCGTCTTTCCCTATCATAAGAAAAGAGTGAGCCTCCGGCGCTAATCTATGCAAATTGAACGAGCCCTATCCTGCCGCTTATCTCTATAATAGAGGCAAGATATCGATATTATTAAAAACTAATTATTTCAGATTTAAATACCCTTCTCCGTCCACCCAACACCCCTCGGCGCCATAGCTATTATCGGAATATTGATTTTAAAACCGGCGTCTCAAATCATTCATGTCATTAACTTTATTTATTAATTACCTTTTTTGATTAATTTATCTAGTTAGCGGTCTGCAGCCGTGAACCCAATAAAATATGACAACGCCTAAAATAAGCTTAAGTAGTGGAGAGTAACACACGATATTAAAAAATACGCAAAGAAACGAAGAATGAAGATGATTTTGAAATCACGTTCGGCCCATGCGTGTGATCGGGATGGAGGCCTCTGTTTGCGCCTGGCGAATAGAATTTTTTTTATAACATGCCAAATAAGGAAGGGGGTGTAATAACGCTGCGAAGAAGATCGTTGTTAGCGCCCATGCGTATAAATAAATCGCCACTTCTTATATGGGCGTTAAGGGTTCAAAAACTGATAGTAAAAAAGATTGGTGTTTTCAGCGTGTAAACACACTGAAGCCCGCAAATTTGACTGACTAACCATCGCGGTTAAAACTAAAAAGGAGAATTTCATGAAAAGAAACTATTCACTTTTAGTGCTGCCCTTCATTCTGATCACTCTTCTCTTTGCAGGACAGGCTCTTGCTGATGATAAAGCGGACACGCTTGCCTTGGTGGACAAAGGCTATGAGTACATAAAAGCCAACGGATTTGAGAAAGCCGCGGCGGCGTTCCAGACCGATGAGTTTAAGAAGGGAGACCTCTACCTGTTCGCCTATGACTATGACGCGGTCTGTTTAGCCCAAGGCGCAAAACCCGCCCTGGTAGGCAAAAACCTTTCACAGCTCAAAACGCCGACAGGTGATTATCTTTTTACGGCCCTGATAGACACGGCCAAAAACGGCGGCGGCTGGTATGAGTATCAGTGGATGCACCCCTATGAGAAAAAGCTCAGGGATAAAGTTTCATACATCAAGCCCATTGAGGGAAAGAACGCTTTTATCGGGTGTGGCTACTGGAAATAGGACACGCGGAAGGGGCGATAAGCACTGCGCCCCTTCCAAATCAGTTTGTCAGGACACCCTGGAGGGAGCTTACTCCCGCCTCTTGAGAGCAAACTCCCCGGAGCCTATTTCCAAACCTTTTATCAGATACTCGCCGGGAGAACATTTGTATTGAGGGTTTGGAAATATGCTTTGCCATGACTAGTAATTGCTGCTGTGCGCGTTTTTTCAAGACTTGATTCCTAAAAACGTTTCCACGGCTCGATAATGATCGACGCTCTTCATGCCTTTTGTATCCGGGGAAAAAGCTACGGAATCGAACCCGCAAATTGAATTTAATAATTTAAGCCGATGGGAGGCAACGATGCATTGGTCAATAACGCGTAAGATGGTCGCCATGGGTGTCGGTATTGGCATAGCCTTGGCTGTCCTTGCGGGGATAAGCTACAACAGCTACCGCGTGGTCAACAAGGCGATGGATACAAACATGGTTAAAAACAAACAGCTCCAGCTTACTCAGCAAATGCAGACGAACCAACTGCAGCTCGCCCTCGCCGCCACCAAATCAATCGCTGATCGAGAGAACGGAAAAATTCCCGACGAACGGATGGAGCAGATTAAAAAAATTTCCGCCGACTTGAGTAATCAACATGAAAATCTGCGCCGGGCTGCGGACACCGATGAGAAAAAGGCCTCAGCCGAATCGATCGTCAACGGACAGAACATCCTTTTCCGCGCTATTCAAGAAGATTTGGTTAAGCTGATCGAAAACGGCGCCGCCCGTGTGGGCGCAATTGAAACGCAGTTCAAAAACACCCATGAAGCGCTCAACAATTATGCCGGTCAGGTTGACACAGCTTTGGGAACTATCGGGGCGGCGCTTCAGTTTCAGATCAATATGGCCGACAACCAGGAGAAGGCCTCGAAATACCGTGACCGCAGCGAACAATTGAACTATATAAGCAAAGCTGTTTCCCGTCTTCTCCTCAGCGCCATAGAGGCTATCGTCGATAAAAGCTCCGGCAAAATCGACGAAAAAATCCAAGACGAAATAAATCGGAACATTTCCTTCCTCGAAAAATCCTTGCCCAAATTTTCCGCCTCATCAGCGGACGAGGACGAGAAAAAGAATTTGCTGAAAGTTGAAGAAAACCTGAAGAATCTTATCAAGATGGTTAAAGAGGACCTGCCCGCCTTGATACAAAAGAGCGCCGTGGACACGGTTCAGATCGATGAATCTTTTGACAAATTTTACACGGAGTTGAACAAGAACGTTGAGAGTGTGGCTCAACTTCTGGATCAATTTGCAAAAATCAGTGAACAAGAAGTGGAAGCGGCGAATGGCGAACTTCAAAAGACCCAGGTTTCCACGTTTCGCAACGGACTCATCGTGATTTGCGTCGCGCTTCTTGTTATTACATTACTCTTTTCATTATTCGCCAGGAGCATAACCAAACCTGTAAATAGAATTATCAAGTCGCTGAATCTAAGCGCCACTCAGGTTTCCACTTCGTCAACCCAGGTCTCCGCGGCGAGTCAGACGCTTGCCGAGGGCGCTTCCGAACAGGCCGCCTCCATAGAGGAAACTTCGTCATCCCTGGAGGAGATGTCCGCAATGACCAAGCAAAACGCCGACAACGCCAACCAGGCGGACGCTCTGATGACAGAAGTCAATCAGGTTGTCGGCAAAGCCAATAGCGCCATGACCGATCTCACCACGTCCATGGACGCGATCTCCCATGCGAGCGAGGAAACATCCAAGATTATTAAAACCATCGATGAGATTGCGTTTCAAACCAATCTCCTCGCCTTAAACGCCGCGGTCGAAGCTGCGAGAGCCGGAGAAGCCGGGGCCGGATTCGCCGTGGTGGCCGATGAGGTCAGGAACCTGGCCATGCGCGCCGCCACCGCCGCCAAAGACACGGCCGTAATGATCGAGGGAACGGTCAAGAAGGTTTCCGAAGGTTCGGAGTCTGTTACCCGGACCAGTGAAGCCTTTTCCATCGTCGCTTCGCGGGCGACCAAAGTGGGCGAATTGGTGAGTGAAATTGCTTCCGCCTCCCAGGAGCAGTCTCAGGGCATCGATCAGGTAAACAAGGCCGTCGCCGAAATGGATAAGATCGTGCAGCAGAATGCGGCCAACGCTGAAGAATCGGCCAGCTCCTCCCAGGAAATGACCGCCCAAGCCAATGGGCTCTCGGGCATTGTAAGTGAACTGATCGTGCTTGTCCGTGGTGGGGCTAAACGGAACGCCGGACGGCGGGATGAGACCTCTCCGGAGCGTGACGAGGCCACTACGGTAGCGGATCCAAAAAGAATAAGTAAAAGCGGGAAGGAAAGACAAGCGTTTTTGAGCGGAAAAGAGATCGACCCTGATAGTATCATTCCCATGCGCAATGAGAAATTTTGAAGCGAAAAGGGCCGTTGAAAGAAGGTTTCGCCAAACATAAACGCGCGGCCTCCGAAATGGCCGCGCGTGAATCAACCTCCTGCTAAGGGCGGGAATATCCCTACCCGGTCGCCTTCCCGTAAGATAGCTTCCTTGTCGGTTTTCAGGCCGTTTACGAATATAATTTTGACATATTCGTCCGGAATGCCAAGCCGCCGCGCATACTGCTGAATGGTAATACCCTCCTGCGCCTCTACCTCATCCTCTTCATTTCCGGTAGGATGATATTTTCTGATATTCGCAAAGAGCCTCAGTTGAATTTTCACCGTAACGTCATTCCTCTGGTTTGAGCTGCGACCGGAAGCTCAGCGCCACGTACATATTATAGGCCAATTGCGGAGGGAATAATCCCAGACGATCCCCGTCGCGCAGCTCGTTGTCGTGGGGCGAGGATTTGTGGTTGTGCATCACCAGCTTGACATCTTCGGGCGTGAGGCCCAGCGCTTTAATGGCAGTGGTAATGCGCGCGCCGTCTTGCAGATCCAGGACAATTTCTCCATCAACGAGCCCGGCGACCTTTTTCCTCAACGGCCCGCCCAGTTTAATCGTTATTTTCACCGGCGTTGGCTCCAAAAATCAGGGGAGCAGGCGCCAGGCCTCCTCCCCTCTTTAAATTATCTCCTCATAATATATCAGCGATCGGCAAATTCCAACAGGACTCCTCCTGCTAGAAATTGAATACCTGATCGAGATCCTCGTCCTTGATATCGAACGTTTCATTATGGGGCGGCAGTTTTTCGGTTTTAAAGAATTCAGGCAGCCGGTCGTCCGCGACGCTAAAGCCGGCATTGGCGTTGAACTCACGTTCCACTTTCAGAATGGATTTCCCAAGATTGGCCACATCGTCAGCGGTGAGCCTCAGCCCGTACATGGCGTTGATCATGTCGATCATGGCCTGATACGTCTGCGGCTGATCGATGACGGCGAACGCCACAAACAGGCAGAGACCGGTCGAATCCAGCCCCGCGGTGGCGATCTGCAGATTGCGGGAGAGCTCCACCTGCCCTTCACGTCCAAGGGGATTCACGGTACCGCCAACTCCAAGGATGTTCGCCGTAACGGAATACCCTGCGGTATGATCCGCGCCCATGGTTGTGGTGGCGTAGGTGACGCCCATTCCCTTGACTGCCCGGGGATCATAGGCGGGAAGGGCCTGCCCCTTGACCACGGGTATGTGCTTCACGCCGAACGTCTTCCCGGTTACCAGCGCGCCGTTGCCGATAATTCTACCCAACGGAGTCCCCGCGTCGATTTCCTTGAGCAAGCCGATTGCGCCTTCCGCGTCGCCGAATTTCAGGACCCCGCCTTCCATAGCCACCGCAATCGCGGCGCCACCCTCAATGGTGTCCAGACCGACATCGTCATAAATCCGGTCCATACGGGCGATGGCATCCAGGTCCTGAATACCGCAATTCGGCCCGTTGGCCCAGACCGTCTCATATTCCGGCGCCTTGCTGACGAATTTTCCACCCTCATCGGTAAAAATGCCCGAGCATTTGATCACGCATCCCGCGTGGCATCCATGAGTGGGATTGCCGTTGGCGCGTCCGGACATGAACTCATGAGCCTTTTCGCCGCTGACAAGCTCGGCCTTTTCAAACCGACCGGATGAGAAGTTCCGGGTGGGCAAGCCTCCAGCTTCATTGAGCACATTAACCAAAACGCCCGTGCCATAGGTAGGCAGACCTTCGCTGCAGACCGGATGCGATCTCAAGCCATCCAGAAACACCTTCTGCGCCGTCTTGAAGGCTTCAGGATTCTTTATCTCCACTTTCTCGCCGCCGGCCGGATCAACGACAATAGCCTTGAGGCCTTTCGATCCCATGACCGCGCCCAGCCCTCCCCTTCCGGCGTGCCGGGTGGGACGAAGCTCCATGTCCGTAACTGCGATGCTGGCCGCGCTTAACAGCATTTCACCGGCGCGGCCTATACTGATGACCGATATTTTATTCCCGTACGCGCCGACCATTTTATCGACCAGCTCGTAGTTGTTCATCATTTTCAAATCCGAGGCGTCTTCCAAGGAAGCGCTGTCCTTCTTCAGAATGAGCTTATACAGTTTGCCCGCGGGCGCGGCGCCTTCGAGTATTATCGCTTTGAGGCCCAGACGTACCAGATGCTGACTGGCCATTCCGCCGGCGTTGGATTCCTTGATAGTGTTTGTCAGAGGGCTTTTGGCGCCGAAAGAGAGCCGGCCGGACGAAGGCGCGACCGTGCCGGTGAGCAGCCCCGGCGCTATAATGATTTTATTGTTTGGCCCTATGGGGTTGCAAAGGGGAGGCACTTCATCATTCACCGCGTTGGAGGTGAGACCTCTTCCACCCAGCGCCATCCACTTGTCAGGAACATTCTCAAACGCGGTGGTACCGTCGGTCATGTTCACCCGCAAAATTTTCATATCCGGAGACCTCCTGTTGGGTTGTTTGCGTCATGTAACGGCCCAAGGTATCACAGCGGACGAAAAAATGCAATATTTCTTGTTATTTCAACATGTTATGTCATTTTTGACATAATGCGCGCAAATCCGAATCTCATCGTTCGATTAAAATTACTATACTCAGAAAATCTTATGCGTCTTAATTCAGGTACACAGAAAATTTTCCATAATTGTCTTTTTGAGTTTGCTTAACCCCGGCATTTATTGTATCCAGTATACAGAAAATAAGCCTTATTCATTCCCCAACTCATTAATAACACTCTAAAGGAACGCTCCATTTTTTATGGACATTCTACCCCAGGTGATAGTGAGTGGATTGGCCGCGGGCGGTGTGTATGGGCTTATCGCGCTGGGTTTCGTGCTCATTTACAAGGCGACGAGCATTATCAACCTGGCCACCGGCCAATTCATGACTGTCGGCGCGTTCGTATGTCTGACCTTTTTAACCTATTTGGCGGCGCCCTTCTGGGTGGCGTTGGCCGCCACCCTGGTCTTCGCATTTTTCCTGGGCGTGGTTATCGAACGCGTCATGCTGCGGCCGCTCATCGGCGAACCGATCATCTCGGTCATCATGGTGACCATTGGACTGGGAAGCATCCTCAACGGACTTACCCACATGATCTTCTCTCCCGAATACCGCTCGTTTCCCGAAATTTTCCCGCCCGACCCGCTCGACCTCGGTTTCGCCATCGTCCCATCGGGACTCTTGTGGGGATTCATCTTCGCCATCGTGTGCATGATCGTCTTCCTGCTCATCTTTAAATATTCACGCACCGGCGTGGCCATGCGCGCCACCGCAAGCGACCAGCAAGCGGCGCTGTCCATGGGCATCAGCGTGCGCAAGATATTCGCGCTTTCCTGGAGCTTTGCGGCCATAACCGCGGCGGTGGGAGGTGTGGTAATCGGCAACATCAGTGGTATCAGCATCTATATGGGCGGGATCGGCCTGAAAGTGCTGGCGGTCATTATCCTGGGAGGGCTCGACAGCATTATCGGGGCCATTATCGGCGGTTTCATAATCGGCGTGCTGGAAAATCTTTCAGGCGTCTTTCTCGACCCTGTCTTCGGAGGCGGAACCAAAGAGGTCATTCCATTTTTCATCCTGGTCATCATCATCATGATCAGACCCTACGGAATGTTCGGCAAAGAAGAAATCGAGCGGGTCTAGACGTTCATGCGATGCGGAGACTATAAAGAAAGCTATCTGAAAGACGAAGAAATATTCCAGACGGTTTTTGTCAAATTCTGGCTGGCTCTCTTTTTTATTTTTCTGCTGATACTGCCTTTTTTCGCGAACACCTATATCCTTTATGTGGCCAACCTCGTGGGGTTCGCGGTGATCGCCGCCGTGGGCCTTAACCTGCTGACCGGCTTCACGGGCCAGATTTCCCTGGGGCACGCCGCCTTCGCCGGAGTGGGGGGCTACACGTTGGCCATCTTAATGACCAAGGCGGAATTTTCATTCTGGCTGGCGCTGCCCTGCGCCGGTTTGGTGGCCGCCGCGGCCGGCCTCATAATCGGAATTCCCTCCCTGCGCGTCAAGGGGCTCTACTTATGCATCGCCACCTTGGCCGCCCAGTTTATCTTTGAATTCATTTTCATACATTGGGAATCCATGACCCAAGGCGTTCGCGGGATCAACGTGCCGTCTCCCCAGGTTGGCTCCTTCCTGTTCAATACCGAAGCCAGATTTTATTACCTCACCCTTGGTTTCGTCGTTCTTACCGTGGCGTATGTGCGTAATTTGGTTCGCACCAAAACGGGTCGGGCGTTCATCGCTATTCGGGACCGCGATCTGGCCGCGGAGATAATGGGAATCAATCTCTTCAAATACAAGCTCACCTCATTCGCCATTTCCAGTTTTTTCGCCGGGATCGCCGGCGCGCTTTGGGTAAGCTTCATGCGCATCGTAACGCCGGAACATTTTCCTTTTCATCTGTCCATTCAATATCTGGCCATGGTCATTGTGGGTGGCTTGGGCACGGTGTTGGGTTCCATATTCGGGGCCATATTCATGACGCTTGTGCCCGAGATCCTTAACGTCACGACCAGCGCCATGTCGGACGTGATACCGCAGTTGGAGCATCTTTTTATTCCCCTCAAGGAGGTGGTTTTTGGCTGTCTCATCGTGGGTTTCCTCATTTTTGAACCCCACGGTCTGGCCGAGATCTGGCGCCGTATCAAGGCGTTCTTTATATTGTGGCCCTTTTCGTACTAGGAACCGAGGCTGTCATGAGCGCAACGTAAGTATCAGCCGTATAACGACGCAAAACAGAGCGGCGCGGTAGCCGCTGTACAGAAAAGGAGGGAAAGATGATGAAGGCAAAATGCGCGGCAAAGGGACTTTTGTGTTTCGCCCTGCTCTTCTCGCTTATTCTCACATTCACGGCGACAGCGGTTGCGGAAGAGGAGATCAAAATCGGCGCGGTTCAGCCCATCACGGGACGCTTCGCGTTCGCGGGCGTACAGATAAACGCCGGACTTGAAGACGCCTTGATGATGGCCAACGAAGAAGGCGGAATCAACGGGAAAAAGATCAAGTACATAATGGAGGACGGGGCCTATCAGGTTGACACGGCGGTGGCGGCGTTCAAGCGCATCATGGCCCGCGACAATCCGATTATCATGTACGGCGAAAGCACCGGTTTGGGCAAGGCCATGGCGCCGGAGATTAAAGACCGTTACCACATACTGTACAGTTCCACCTCCTTTTCCAGCGAACTCGCCGACGCCGCGAAAAATCCGTATATGTACGTCGCAGGACCGACCTACAGCGACATGTTCGGCATTCTGCTAAAATACATCGCCAAGGAGAAACCTCAGGCCAAAGTCGCCTTCTTCTACAGCGATACGGAGTTCGGACGCGATCCCGTGGAATACGGGAAAGAGACGTGCAAAAAACTCGGTTTGGAGCTTGTGGCCGAGGAAGTGTCCAAGGTAGGGAGCGTCGATGTCACCTCTCAGGTGCTCGATATGAAACGCAAAGGGGTGGAATACTGCATTTTTCAGGGATTCGTGCTGTCTCCTGTCCCCGCGGTTATGAAACAGGCCAAGGATTATGGCCTGAAATGCAAATTCATGGGCACGTTCTGGACCACCAACAAAATGCTCCTCGACAAGCTGGGACCCATGGCGGACAACTACATGGGCGTGATGCCTTATTCCTTCTATTATGAGGAAAACGTTCCCATGATAAAGAAAATCATCGAATGGAATAAGAAACACCACCCCGATGTCACCTACCGCCCCACTTCCTACATGCAGGGCTTCGTCAACGGGCTGCTCTATGTGGAGGCGCTCAAACGGGCGGACAAAGAAGGCGCGTTGACCGGCGACGGATTGGTTAAGGCTATGAACTCCATCAAGGACGTGGATTTTGGCGGAATCATGGCCCCGGTCACCATTACCGACAACAAAATACCTATGGGAAGAGTATTCAAAGGCAACTCGAAAACACTACAGTTCGAAGCCGTTTCCGACTGGATCAGGCTCGACTAGGAACTGCCGCGCCGGCCCGTTCAGGTAACGAACCGGCCGGCGTCCATAACATCATTGCCCATACAGAATGATTGAGACCTATAAAACATTGCCCGCGCTTCTCAGACGGAACTCCCGCGAATTCGGCGACGCGCGTGTCGCCATCCGTGAGAAGGAATTCGGCATCTGGCAATCCGTCACCTGGCGGGGTTATTTCGAAAACGTGGAAACGTTCGCCTTCGGTCTGTCCGAGCTGGGTTTTCAGGCCGGAGACAAGCTGGCCATAATAGGAGACAACCGCCCTGAGTGGATTTATTCCGAACTTGCGGCGCAATCACTGGGCGGCGCCATGGTCGGCATATTTCCGGACAGTCATCTTGAGCAGGTTAAATACATCATCGACCATTCGGACGCGAAGTTCATCGTCGCCGAGGATCAGGAGCAGACGGACAAGGTGTTGGAGATCAAAAAGGATCTCCCCAAGATAGAACGAGTCATTGTGGACGATATGAAGGGCATGCGGATCTATGACGACCCGCTTTTGACGCCGTTTGACAAAGTCAGAGAGATGGGCCGTTCCGTCCGGCGGGAAAAACCGGAGCTGGTGAAAAAATCCATCGATTCCCTGGACGAAGAGCGGGTGGCCATGATCGCGTATACCTCGGGCACCACCGGTCTACCCAAAGGAGCTATGCTCAGCCATCGAAACATGCTCAAGATGGCGGAGAACTATAATCAAATCGATCCCGCCTACCCTTCGGACAATCATGTTTCCTTTTTGCCGCTTCCCTGGGTAGGCGAACAAATGACCGCCGTCGCCTGGAATCTGTACGCCGGATTTACTGTAAACTTTCCCGAAAAGGTCGAAACCGTTCCCCACGACATCAGGGAAATAGGCCCCAACATACTCTTCGCTCCGCCGCGCTTCTGGGAACGCATGTGTTCGGATATCCAGGTGAAAATCCAGGACGCCGCATGGATCAAAAGGCTCTTCTACAAATTCTGCATGCCTATCGGCTACAGGATCGCCGCAATCCGTCTCTCCAATCAAGAGCCAGATCTTTTCCGACGTTTCCTGGGCTTCGCGGCCCATTACCTCATGTTTCGCTCTCTGAAAAATTATCTCGGTCTGGCCAACCTGCGCAATGTGTACACGGGAGGAGCGGCCCTCGGTCCGGATGTGTTCAATCTTTTTCAAGCCCTGGGCGTGAACATTAAACAGATTTACGGACAAACCGAGACCTCGGGCATTTCGGTGGGACATCGCAACGGAGACATAAAACCGGACACCGTGGGTAAGCCCATACCGGAGGTGGAGATAAAAATATCCGACACCGGAGAAATACTGACCAGAGGCCCCACCGTTTTCATGGGCTACTATAAGAACGATGAGGCGACCAGGGATGCTTTGCGTGACGGATGGCTCCATTCAGGCGACCAGGGGCTGATTGACGAAGACGGCCATCTGGTGATGGTCGACCGCATGAAGGACGTCATGGAGCTTGCCGACGGCAGCAAGTTCTCTCCTCAGTTTATCGAAAACAAATTGAAGTTCAGTATGTACATATCAGAGGCGGTGATCGTCGGGCAAAACCGCCCCTTTGTGGCGGCCATGATCATCATGGACATGGGGAACGCGGGAAAATGGGCGGAGAATAATCGGATTACCTATACGACCTTTACCGACCTTTCTCAAAAACCCCAGGTGTACGACCTGATCGCCGACGAGATAAGCCGGATCAACTCGTCGTTACCCAGAGTGGCGCAAATAGCGCGGTTTGTGATGATGTACAAGGAACTGGACGCCGACGACGATGAAATGACCAGAACCAGGAAGGTGCGGCGATCCTTTGTCGCCCAGCGATATCAGCAACTGGTTGACGCTCTGTACGGCGACAGGGAGAAGGTCGAGCTTGAATCGGATATTCGTTACCGGGACGGCTCCGGTTATCGCATGAAAACATCCGTAACGGTAAAGGATTTGCGGGCAGGCTCGTAAACACAACCAAGGACTCCAGAACGTATGACGGAACATAATCGGCCGGCGGAAGATTCCCCCTATTTGTTGGAGTTGAAGGACATATCGCTCAGTTTCGGCGGACTCCAGGCCATCAGCGGCGTCAGCGCCGGGGTGCGCGACGGAGAAATCTTCGCTATTATCGGTCCCAATGGCGCGGGCAAGACGAGCGTGCTGAACTGCGTCAACCGGTTCTACAGACCGAGCGCGGGCCATATCTATTTCCAAAACATAGACATAACCAGAATGAAACCGCACCGGATAGCCGAATTGGGCATCGCCCGGACCTTTCAAAATGTCGAATTATTCCCCGGTATGTCCGTCATCGATAATATCAAGCTGGGGCGTCACGCTCATCTGAAATGCGGTTTTTTAACCGGCGGCTTGTACCTTGGGAAGGCGCGTCAGGAGGAACTGGCCCTCCGCAAGGAGATTGAAGAAACCATAATCGACCTGCTCGAAATCGAACACATCCGCAAACAAACCGTCGCCACCCTTCCCTATGGTTTGCAGAAGCGGGTCGAACTGGCGCGCGCTTTGGCCATGAAACCCAGGCTGTTGCTGCTCGATGAGCCCGCCGCGGGCATGAACCTGGAAGAGACCGAAGACATGGCGCGCTTCATTCTGGACATAAACGAGGAATGGGATGTGACCATCATTCTCATTGAACATGACATGGGCGTGGTTATGGACATCTCGGACCGGGTCTGCGTACTCGATTTTGGACAGAAAATCGCGGAGGGAGTTCCCGAGGAAATCCGCAATAACGAACACGTTATAAAGGCCTATCTCGGTGAAGAGGATTTGGCCTACTCCAGGCTGGGAGCGTAAGGAGATATGGACCCGCTGCTGGTCGTCAACAATATCGAAGTGATTTATCACGACGTCATCCTGGTTTTGAAGGGTATGTCCCTGCAGGTTCCGGAAGGTTCCATAGTGACGGTCCTGGGAAATAACGGAGCCGGGAAAACCACTACCCTCAAGGCCATCTCCGGGCTTTTGAAGTCCGAAAACGGAGAAGTGACCGATGGCTGGATTCAGTTCAACGGGGAGCGCATCGACAGGAAATATCCGGAAGATATCGTCCGCATGGGCATTTTTCAGGTCATGGAGGGCCGTCGCGTTTTCGAGGATCTGACCGTTGAAGAAAATCTGATCGCCGGGGCCCACACCAATAAAAGCTCCCGGGGCATGAAGCGCGACATGCAGCGGATCTACGAACTCTTTCCTCGGCTGCGGCAGAGAAAATCCACCGACGCCGGTTATATCAGCGGAGGGGAGCAGCAGATGCTGGTGATCGGACGCGGCCTCATGGCCAAACCAAAACTTATGCTGCTCGACGAACCATCCATGGGGCTGGCGCCCATGCTGGTCAGTGAAATATTCAAGATCATCAAGCGAATCAACCAGGAGGAAAACGTCACCATTCTGCTGGTTGAACAAAACGCCCGGCTTGCGCTCTCCGTGGCCGACCATGGGTATGTTATGGAGAACGGCAGGATCGTTCTTGACGACTCGGTGGAGAAACTCAGGGAGAACGCCGATGTGAAAGAATTCTACCTGGGTTTGACCGAACTGGGACAAAAGAAAAGCTATCGTGACGTCAAGCATTATAAGCGTCGCAAACGCTGGCTGACCTGATTTATTAACCTGAAATGGATAAAAAAAGAGGGGCCGTAAGGGCCCCTCTTGTATGTCCGGAGACTAATATAACACTTTACTTGTTTACGCCGCGTCCAGAGAGCGTCTGTCGGCCATATCCATGAGCACGCGTTCCCGGGCCTTGTCGATGCCCAGGGCTTTGCGTTTCTTGTCGATATGGGCGATCATCTTCTGGGCGTGTTCATACGGATCTTCCACCAGATCCCATTTGCCGCCCACGATGCCTTCCAGCTCCTGGGTCAGATGCT